>WNGE01000024.1_pt1 | contig 137311 bp, 128 predicted proteins | sample 5400651 | NCBI WGS metagenome assembly WNGE01 (sample SAMN13153370, study PRJNA577476) | soil metagenome | isolation source: 60 cm soil or saprolite under grassland replicate 2 | place: USA:California | collected 2016-06-15 | reverse complement strand
TCGTGCGCGACCACGACGACGGGCGTGGCGTGCTGGAACTCGAGTACGAGGGGCACCCGGGCGCGGAGAAGATCTTGGCCGAGGTGGCAGCGGAGATCGCGGCTGATCCGAAGGTGTACGCGGTCGCGGTCTCGCACCGAATCGGGCGGCTTGAGATCGGCGACGTGGCGCTGGCCGCGGCGGTGTCGACGGCGCACCGGGCCGAGGCGTTCGCGGCGTGCGCCCGGCTAGTCGACGAGGTGAAGGCTCGGCTGCCGATCTGGAAGCGTCAGGTGTTCGCCGACGGCACCGAAGAATGGGTCAACTGCCCCTGACCGGCGAGTTTGTCGACCAGGTCTGGGGGCAGCGGTGTGCCCAGTTGGACGTAGATGTCTGCCGCCGCCCGGAACGCTTCCTGCGCGGCAGCCACCCTCCCCAGCGCCTGGTACGCCTCGCCCAGCGTCACCAACGCCTGCGCCGCAAGAGGGATTCGCTCGATGTCCCGAGCGATTTTGACAGATCGAAGCAGATGGGGAACAGCTTCGTCGGGTCGGCCAGCGTCAACTTTTGCTCGGGCCAGTGACCGCAGAGCAGAGGTTTCGGCGGAGCGGTCGCCTAGATCCCGCGAAATGGTTATCGCGCTTTCGGCTGTGACCTGACAATCCACGTTGCGGCCCTGTGAGTAGTACAAGTCCGCTGCGTCAACCAGAGCTATCGCCTCGCTTCCACGATCGCCGAGGTCTATGAACGTCGCAAGGCTCTGTTCTACCAACGCCAGCGCTTCCGCCCGTTGGCCTTCCTGTTCACTCAGCGTACGCGCGAGCCAACGCTGTAAGTGGGCCTCACCCAGTCGATATCTGGCGCCGCGGGCGACGGCCAAGCCGTCGCGGAAGTAGGCAACAGCGTCCGTGGTACGGCCCTGGGCGAGGCGGATCGCGCCAAGGACGCGAAGGATGTACACCTGAAACCGAAGGTCACCGACCTCCCGGAAGACGGAGAGGGATTCTTCTGCCATGGCCTCGGCTTGGTCGAAGGCACCGTAGGCCAGGGCGGCCGCACTGCGGCACGCGGTCGCCATAGCTAGTCCGTGTCGGTCATTGACCGCATGGAAGACAGCAGCTGCCTGGGCTTCCCAGGCATCGGCGGATACCCCGTCAACATACTGCTCGAGGAGACCACGCCCGAGCATCAGTGCGGCCATTCCGCGATGATTGCCGGCCCGGTTTACAAGCGACAGGGCCATCTCGTTCGTATCTCGCCATTCGACTGGTCGGCCAGTCTGGGAGAACAGCCCCGCCATCGACTGCGCCAGATCCCATGTCAACTCGTCGAGGCACGCGGCGCACGCGAGTCGGACGGCGTGGCCAAGCAGGCTCACTTCCTTTTCGAACCAGTTGGCAACGCCGTATGCGAATGCACGCTTCGGGATATCCGGCAGCGTCCACCTCTCCGCGATGCCGTGAATGGTGACCCAGGAGCGAGCGGACGGATGCTCCATGGCGCGTTCAACGAGCCAGAGGCAGGCGCCAAGAAAGCGTTCAAGTGCCGACTGCCGGTCGGCCTCCGCCTCCAACGCCTCTAGCTGCTCCTGCGCGTACACGCGCAGCAGGTCGTGCAGCCGGTACCGGGTGCCGTCGCCGGCCACCTCGACAAGTTGGGCGTCAACCAGGTCTTCCAGCAGATCCTCAGCCTGGTCCAGCGGCGCGTCCAGCAGCGCCGCGAGCACCCACGGCGCGAAGTCGGGCGCGCGCACCAGGCCGAGAAGTCGAAACGCCCGCTGCAACTCCGGTTTCAGTCCTTCGTAGCTCAGGGCCAGGCTCGCCCGTACCTCCAGATCTCCGACGGACAGCTCATCCAGGCGCCGCCGCTCGTCGGCGAGTCGATCCGCCAGCCAGCTCAGCGGCCGATGCCGGCGGGCCACCAGCCGTGCCCCGGCGACTCTCACGGCCAGCGGTAGGCAGCCGCAGAGCCGGACGATGTCCGCAGCGGCTTCCGGCTCGGCTGCCACGCGCTCGGACCCGGCGATCTGTCCGAGCAGCCTGATCGCCTGGGCGGGTTCGAGCACGTCGAGGTCGATGACCCGGACGCCCTCCAGGCCGAGCAGTCTGTTGCGACTGGTGATCAGTACGCCGCAGCCGGCGGAGCCGGGCAGCAGTGGGCGTACCTGCGCTTCATCGGCGGCATTGTCGAGCACGACGAGTATTCGCCGGCTTGCCAGGCGGGCTCGGTAGAGGGCGGCGCGCTCGGACAGCCCGGCCGGGATCATCCGTCCTTCGACGCCGAGCGCGCGGAGCAGGCCGTCCAGTACCTCCAGGGGATTGCTCGGTTGTGGCCCGGCGCCGTCGAGATTGACGTAGAGCTGGCCGTCCGGAAACTCCGTCCGAAGCCCGTGGGCGGCATGCACGGCGAGCGCCGTCTTCCCCACGCCGCCTTTGCCAGCGATAGCCGACACGACGACGGCCGTCACCAGATCGCTCTGGCCCAGCAGCCTGCGAACCTGCTCGATCTGCTCCTCCCTGCCGGTGAAGTCGGCGATGTCGGATGGCAGGAGGCACAGCGTGGGCGCCGGAACGGCGACGACCCCGGCCTTCGGCGACAGCACCGGATCGGCGCGGAGGATCTGCCGGTGGAGGTCCTGCAACTCGGCGCTGGGGTCCAGGCCCTGCTCGTCGGCCAGGCGTTGCGCCAGATCCCGGTACGCGGCCAGTGCCTCACCCGGACGGCCCGCCCGGTAGAGCGCGGTCATGAGCAGCGCGACGAGCCGCTCCCGAAGGGGGTGCGCGGCGACCAGCGCCGCCAGCTCGGGGATGACCTGGTGGTGCGAAGCCGCGGCCAGCTCCAACTCGATGCAACGTTCGTACGTATTCAGCCGCTTTTCTTCCAGCCCGACGGCTGCCTGCCCGAGCACGGCACCGCCGAGGCCGCCGAGCGCCGGCCCGCGCCAGAATGCCAGCGCGCGCCGGAACGCGCGCGGGTCCGCGGCCTCCTCGGCTTCCCGGCACAGCCCGGCGAAAACCGATGAATCGACCTGCTCGGGGGCGGCCGCCAGCCGGTACCCCTGTGAAGTGGTGATGATCGCGTCGGCTGCGCCGACCGCGGCCAGCACCGTCCGCAGTGCGCCGACCCGGTTCTGCACCAGGCGGCGGGCGCCCGCCGGGGCATCGGCTCCCCAGGCCGCCTCAGCGAGGCGACCGAGGCTCACGGAGCGGTTGGCCTCGAGGATCAACGTCGCGAGTATGCGCTGCTGGATGGCTCCACCCAGCTTCAGTTCAGTGCCGCCGGGATCGCGGACCTCGACGGGCCCGAGAATGCGGTACTCCATCCGGCCCGTCGATCCTCCTCAGGCGCCGCGCACAGGGTCGGCCGTCCATCGTCATCGCCGACGTGTGGCGCGCGAAATCGTAGGCCGGGCGGCGTCGGAGGGTCAACGAGAGTTCCCAGCGCGCGCCGATCTAAGAGAAGTTGTGTCGCAAAACGGACGGAACCTCCCTGACTTCTCCTAGATCGACGAGGGCGCGGCGGTGGAGAGCGGCGGTCAGTGTGACGAGCGGGCCAGTGACCGCCGGGCCGGCGACGCCTCGAAGACCGGCTCCGCGCCCGGCCGCCAGGGCAGCAGCACGATCAGCACGATCAAGGTCAGCGCGAGCGAGTTTTCCATCAGCGCCCCGAAGCGGCCGTCCGCGTAGTGCGACTCCTTCTGCAGGTGGTGCTCGTAGCGCCACATCGGCGAGGTCACGAACAGCACGTAGAGGCCGGCTGCGGACAGCCCGTACCGCAGCCCGGCGAGCGCCGGGAACCGCCCGAACTTCAGACCCTGCACCGCCCGCCGTCGCCGCAGCGCGGCGTCGACCAGAATCACCAGCGCGGGTACCAGAAAGACCAGGTGGTGGGTCCACGAGATCGGGCAGATCGCGTTGGCCGTGAGCCCGATCAGCGTGAACGCAGCCAACTCGTCACCCTCGGTGTGCGCCGTCTTGGCCCGGGACAGCCCGACGGCGAGCAGCAGCACGGCGAACGCGAACCACATCAGGCCGGGTGTCGTGGGCGAGTCGTAAAGGCGCGCGAGCAGGCCGGCCAGCGACTGGTTGGGAGTGGCGTCGACGACACCCACCCGGTTGGTGTCCCAGAGGACGCTGCCGAAGTACATGTCCGACTCGCGTCCGGCGAGGAGCCAGGCGCCGATGGTGACGCCGATGGCGGTGCCGATCGCGGTGAACGCGACCCGCCACTGGCGGGTGACCAGGAAGTACGCGATGAACAGGCCGGGCGTCAGCTTCACGGCGGTGGCCAGGCCCACCCCGGCGCCGGCGAACGCGCCGGTCAGCCAGGCGTCGCGCAGCCAGGCCAGAGGGGTGCGCGTACCGGGGTCGGCCGACCCGCCGTCGAGAGCCGCGCGGCCACGCCAGCGCAGAGCCACCAGGTCGGCGATGATCAGCGCGGCAAGCACCAGGTTGACCTGGCCGAAGCCGATGGTCTCGCGGACCGGCTCGGTGGCGCCGGCCAGCGGCACGGCGACGCCCACGGCGAACCAGCGTGGCCAGCCGTAGCGGTCGGCGATGGGACCGACGATGGCGAACAGGATCACGGCCAGGCCGGCGAGGCCGACGAGCGCGTTGAGCCAGCCGGCGGCCTGCGTGCTCAGCGCGGCCATGGGAAGCATCGCCAGCGCCGCGAACGGAGGGTACGTGAAACCGAGCGTTGTGTGAGGTGCGATGAACTGGTAGAGATCGCCCCCCTCGGTCCACCACACCACGGCACCGTGGTAGATCCGCAGGTCGAAGAAGTCGTACTGGCGGCCGAACGTGCGCAGGGCCCACGCCGCAACGAGTGCGGTGCCGGCGACGATGCCGAGCCGAACGCACGTGACCAGACCGACCTGTCGGATCACGCGGTGGACTGTGGCGAGGAGAGACGGCCGTCTGTCGACGGTCGTCGGCATGCGATTGCCACCCCCGTACTGCTGTCGTATCCGCCTTGGTCCGACAAGCAGCGTAAGCCGGCGGGTCACGCACCACCTCCTGCGTTATCCGACCGTGTCCCATCGCACACGAGCCGGTGACCTGTACCCAGGCGTTGACGCTTTGCTCTTCCGCAGGAGTAATCGCTCAAACAACGTTCGGCGCGAGACCGTTATCGAACCGATCCCGCGCCTGTCGTATATCGGGATAACTCACACGCCAGGCAACACTGCCCTGGCCGACTTGACGGCGATCTTCGCGTCCCGCGCGGCCGTGTCGACGGTGCGCTTCGCGGTGCCCGCCGCCCGCTTGGTCTCTTTCGCGGTCAGGTGCCTCGCGCGCCTGGTCTCCTTCGCCGTGAGCGCCGCCGCGCGGCGGGTTTCCTTCGAGGCGAGCTTCGCGGCGCGCCGCGTCTCGCGGCTGGTGTTGTGCGCCGCCCGCATGACCGAGTCCTGCGCGTGCCCGGCGAGATGCCCGGCGCGCCAGGCCAGGCCGGGCTTGCCCTCGGTGTCCACCGCGGCGAGCAGCAGCCCGCCGAGCAGGCCGAGGTTTTTCAGGAAGTGGATCTGGTGGCTGCTCTTCTGGCCCGGGTCGTCGATGGTCCAGAAGTCGTGCCCGGCCACGGTGGTCGGGATCAGCGAACCGGCCAGCGCGAGTGCCGCCGGGCGGACCGCGGTGTTGGTCGCGAGCAGCACGCCGCCGATGGCCTGCACGGCGCCGTTAGCCTTCACGAGGGTACGGGTGTCGGTGGGCAGGCCGATCGCGTCGAGCGCCGGTGCCAGCTTGTCGGTCACCGGCTTCGCACCGTCGACGAGCCGGTCGGGGTTGTTGAACGCGCTCAGGCCACCCCGGATGAAGATCGCCGCGAGCAGGCCACGAGCCACGGTACGAACGGGAGTCATTGCGATCCCTTACCCCGGTGTACGCCGTCTTACGCCTCGATATCCGGAGGGGACTCTGAAGTGTCGGAAGACCCCACTACGCTCCGGAGTCATGTTGGAGGTGGCCGATGGACCGCGGTGGAGCACCGAGCAGGTGCTCGCCCTCGCCCCTGACGCGGCCGCGCAGAAGGCGGCGCGCGGGCTGGCGACCGCGCGGCCGTGGCAGGAGACGGGCTACGCGGCCGGCGGCGATCCGCCCTCGGTCTGGGGCCTGTGCCGGGGCAGCGGGTCGAAGCCCTACCAGGTCTGCGTCGACCTGGCCGAGCCGGCCTACCGCTGCTCGTGCCCCAGCCGCAAGTTCCCCTGCAAGCACGCCCTCGGCCTGTTGCTGTGGTGGTCCCAGGGCGCGGTGGCGCCGGGGGAGCCGCCGGCCTGGGTCAAGGAGTGGCACGCCGGCCGGGCGGCGCGGGCCCAGCGCAGCGCGGCGGCGGCCACGGCAGCCCGCGGGCCGGTCTCGGCAGGCACCCAGGCGCGCCGCGCGGAGCGGGTGCGCCCCGGCCTCGACGAGCTCGACCGCTGGCTGGCCGACCAGGTCCGGCACGGCCTGGCCGGTCTCGCCCGGGCCGGATACGGGCACTGGGAGGCGATGGCGGCACGGCTGGTGGACGCCCAGGCGCCGGGCGCGGCCGGCATGGTACGCCGGCTCGCCTCGGCCGCCACCGATCCGACCGGGGAGCGGCTGCTGGCCGAGTTGTCCCTGCTCCGGCTGCTAGTGTCGGCGTATCGGCGGATCGACGCCCTGCCGCCCGACCTCGCCGCGACCGTCCGGTCCCGTGTGGGTCTGCCGGTGTCCACCGAGGAGGTTCTCATCACCGCCGCGGTGCGCGACCGGTGGCAGGTGCTGGGTCTGCGCGATCACGTAGAGGAGCGGCTCACCACCCGCCGGGTGTGGTTGCGTGGTGCGGACACCGCCCGGTGGGCGCTGGTGCTGTCATTCGCCGCGCCCGGCCAGACCGTCGCCGCCGACCTGGTCCCGGGCAGCGTCGTCGACGCCGACCTGTGCTTTTTCCCGGGTGCCCAGCCGCTGCGGGCACTTGTGGCGCAGCGGCACGGACCGCCCGGGGCGGCGACCGCGCCGGCGGGCGGAAGCGCAGCGGACGCCCTGGGGGAGTACGCGGCTGCGCTGGCCGCCGATCCGTGGCTGGACCGGTGGCCGGTCCTGGTCACCGGCGTGTTGACGATCTCGGCTGCCGGCTGGCACCTGCTCGACCGGATGGGTGCCGCCCTCCCCATCGACCTCGTGGGTGGTGAGCCGTGGCGGCTGCTGGCAGCGGGCGGTGGCGGGCCGGTGACGGTGGCGGGTGAGTGGTCGCCGTCCGGGCTGCGACCGGTGAGCGGCTGGATCGGCGGGAGGCTGGTGCGCTCGTGATCCTCGACAGCTGGGCCGACACCCTGGCCACCGCCCTGATCGGCACCGATCGACGGCCTGACCTGGCAGGCGGCTCGCCGGCCGCGCTGCTCGACCGGGCCGCGGCACTCACCGTCGCCCGGCGGGCCGGTCAGTTGCCGACCGGCGGCATCACCGCGCCGCCATCGGCGCCCCACGACCCCGCACCGCTGGTGGGGCCGGCGGCCGCGGCCCGGTTGGCGGGCCTGCTGGAGAGCGGTCCGCGGCAGATGGGCGGCCCTTACGCCGACACCCGGGCCGAGCTGCTCGTCGAGTGGCTCACCATCGCCGCCGAGCGCGGCCTGCGGGTGCCCGGCGAAATGCTGCCGGCCCTCCTCGACGCGGCGCGCCGGCAGCGTGAGCTGCGTCCGCTCGCCCTCGCGGCCGGCGGGCCCGGCGCCGGGTGGCTGGCCACGCAGCGCGACGACTGGCGTTACCTCGGGGGAGAGACCGACATGGTCGGCGCCGCCGACCCGGAGTCCTGGGAGCTGGGCACGGTCGGACAGCGGGTCGGCTACCTCACCGCGACCCGGCGCACCGATGCCGCCGCCGGCCGCGAGTTGCTGGCGGCGGGGTGGGACCGGGAGAGTCCCGAGGACCGCGTCGCGCTGCTGGGCGCGCTGAGCACCGGGTTGTCGACCGGCGACGAGGAGTTTCTCGAGCAGGCTTTGGACGACCGGCGCAAGGAGGTCCGGGCGGTCGCGGTCGACCTGCTCGCCACCCTGCCCGGCTCGGCGTACGAGGCGCGGATGGCGCGCCGGGCCACGGCGTGCCTGCGGGTGGGCAAGGTGCTGTCGGTGACGCCACCCGACCACTGCGACGCCGACCTGCGCCGCGACGGCGTCTCCGCCAGGCCACCGGCCGGCGTCGGGGAGCGGGCGTGGTGGCTGGAGGAGATTCTCGCCGGGGCCCCGCTGTCGGTCTGGGGCGAGAGCCCGGAGGCCTTCCTCGCCCGCCCGGTGACCGACGGCTGGCGCGAGGTCGTGGTGCGCGGCCTGGCCCGCGCCGCGGCCGCCCGCCGCGCGGCGGACTGGGCCGGGCCTTTGATCGACGCGCTTCTCGCCGCGCCGGGCGGGCGCGAGCGCCCCGACGACAGGTTGCTGATCGAGTCGCTCTACACCGCGCTGCCCGCGCGACACCTTGTCGACCGGACGGTCGACGCGCTACGCGGCGGCGCATCCGGCGCCGTGCGCCTGCTGGAGCTGTGTCCGCCACCATGGCCCGCGCGGCTGTGCGACGCCACGTTTGCGGCGTTCAAGTACCAGGCGCACCGCCCGGTCCCGAGCCGGCTGGTGCTCGAGCTGTCCCAGCTCGCCGCGGTCCGGCTGCCGGTCACCGCGCTGGCCGCCGCCACCACGCTCACGGCCGCACTGTCCACCCGGGACTTCGACGATCCCGTCCGCCGCGCCGTCGAGGCGCTCACCGACATCCTGCGTTTCCGCCACGACATGCTCGAGGAGCTCACATGACCACAGCCGTTTCCGAGCTGCCCGCCGAGGCGGTGCTTCGCCGGCACGCCGAGCAGGAGTTCGCCGACGAGTTGGCGAGCCTCGCGGCGGCCGACGACCGCCCCCGCCCGCCCGGCTGGCTGCTGTCCCCGTCCGCCGTGGTCACCTACCTCCTGGGCGACGGGGATCGGATCACGCCGAAGTACATCGGTTCGCGCCGGCTGATGGAGGTGGCCGTCGCGACCCTGGCCACGGATCGGGCGCTGCTCCTCCTGGGCGTGCCGGGCACCGCGAAGACCTGGGTGTCCGAACACCTCGCCGCCGCGATCAGCGGCGACTCGACGCTGCTCGTCCAGGGCACCGCGGGCACCCCCGAGGAGGCCATCCGGTACGGCTGGAACTATGCCCGCCTGCTCGCCGACGGCCCGTCGCGGGCGGCGCTGGTGCCCAGCCCGGTGTTCCGGGCGATGGCCGGCGGCACGATCGCCCGGGTCGAGGAGCTGACCCGGATCCCGTCCGACGTCCAGGACAGCTTGATCACAGTCCTGTCGGAGAAGACCCTTCCCATCCCGGAGCTCGGCGGGGAGGTGCAGGCCCGCAAGGGGTTCAACGTCATCGCCACCGCCAACGACCGCGACCGCGGCGTCAACGAGCTGTCCTCCGCGTTGCGCCGCCGGTTCAACACGGTCGTGCTGCCGGTGCCGGCGAGCGCCGACGAGGAGGTCGACATCGTCGCGCGGCGGGTCAGCTCGCTGAGCCGGGCGCTGGAGCTACCCGAGCTGCCGTCCGCGGCGGAGGAGATCCGGCGGGTGGTGACGGTGTTCCGCGAGCTGCGCAACGGGGTGACGGCGGATGGGCGCACTAAGCTCAAGTCGCCCAGCGGCACCCTGTCCACCGCCGAGGCGATCTCGGTCGTCACCAGCGGCATGGCGCTCGCCGCCCATTTCGGCGACGGCGTGCTGCGGGCCCCCGACGTGGCTGCCGGCATCCTCGGCGCCGTGGTGAAGGACCCGGTCAGCGACGCGGTCGTGTGGCAGGAGTACCTGGAGGCCGTGGTGCGCGAGCGCGAGGGCTGGCGGGACTTCTACCGCGCCGCCCGGGGCGCCAGCCAATGAGAGAGCGCAGCGGCGCGGCGGTGTCTGGACCGGAGCGCAGCGGAGGGAAGGCATCGCCTGCAAGCGCCGCGGAGCGAGCGGATCGCCGGGCGGTGACCCCTGTCGTCCTGCTGGGCGTGCGCCACCACGGTCCGGGGTCGGCGCTGGCGGTCGAGCGGGTGCTCGCCGCCTACCAGCCGGAGGTCGTGCTCATCGAGGGGCCGCCGGAGGCTGACCCGCTGGTGGAGCTGGCGGGCTCGGAGCAGATGCGACCGCCGGTCGCGCTGCTGGCGTACCCGGTGGACAAGAACGCCGTGGTGGCCGGCCGGGCCGCGTTCTGGCCGTTCGCCGAGTTCTCACCGGAGTGGCGGGCGATCCGGTGGGCGGTCGGCGCGCGGGTGCCGGTCCGGTTCTTCGACCTGCCGGCGACGCACCGGTTCGCGGCGCGGGCGGTCGAGGATGCGCCGGCCACCGAGGATGCGCCGGCCACCGAGGATGCGCCGGCCACCGAGGATGCGCCGGCGACCGAGGACGCGCCGGCCCCCGAGGATGCGCCGGCCACCGAGGATGCGCCGGCCCCCGAGGATGCGCCGGCCCCCGGGGACCCGCTGGCCCCCGGGGAGGCGGCAGCGGAGGGGTCGGCGGTCGACGAGGTGCGTGCCGACCCGATCGGGGCGCTCGCCGCGGCAGCGGGGTACGACGACCCGGAGCGGTGGTGGGAGGACATGGTCGAGCACCGCAGCCACAGCCGATCCGGCGATGACGACCACGCCGGTGACGACCCCCTCACGGAAGCGCTCGACCCGTTCACCGCGATCGCGGAGGCGATGACCGAGGTCCGGGGGCACACCCCCGCACCACCGGAGGCCGAGGCTCGCGACGAGGCGCTCCGCGAGGCGCACATGCGCACCGTGCTGCGCGCCGCCCGCAGGCAGTACGCCCGGGTCGCTGTCGTCTGCGGTGCGTGGCACGTCCCGGCGCTCACCGACCCACTGCCCACCGCAGGTGCCGACACGAAGCTGCTGCGCGGCCTGCCGAAGGCGAAGGTGGCGCTGACGTGGGTGCCGTGGACGCACGGCCGGCTCGCGTCCTGGCAGGGGTACGGGGCGGGGGTCGCCTCGCCGGGGTGGTACCACCACCTGTTCACCGCGCCGGACCGCGTGCTGGAGCGCTGGCTGGTCCGCGTGGCCGGGGTGCTCCGCGACGAGGGCCAGCCGGTCTCCAGCGCGCACGTGATCGAAGGCGTCCGGCTGGCCGCCGCGCTGGCGACGCTGCGCGGCCGGCCGCTGGCCGGACTCGCCGAGGTCACCGAGGCGACCCACGCCGTTCTGTGCGACGGCGATGACCTGCGTCTCCAGCTGGTCAACCGGCGCCTGGTGGTGGGCGAGCGGCTGGGGGAGGTGCCCGACGACACGCCCTCGGTCCCGCTCGCCCGCGACGTGGCGGCGGCCCAGCGCCGGCTGCGGCTGCCCCCGGAGGCGCTCGCCCGGGAAATCGACCTCGACCTGCGCAAGGAGCGCGACCTGGAGCGCAGCCACCTGCTGCACCGGCTGCGCATCCTCGACGTGGACTGGGGTGAGCCGGCGGCCGACGGGGCAGCCCGGCGTGGCAAGGGCACCTTCTGGGAGTCGTGGCGGCTGGCGTGGCGACCGGAGTTCGCGGTGGACCTGGTGACGGCGAGCGGCTACGGCACGACCGCGGCCGGCGCGGCGGCTGCCCGCATCGCCGAGCGGGCCGCGACGGCGCAGAGCCTCGCCGAGGTGACCGCGCTGGCCGAGCGGTGCCTGCTGGCGCAGGTGCCGGAGGCGCTCGCCGCGGTGCTGAGCGCGTTGGACGAGCGGGTCGCCCTTGACCAGGACGTCGCCCACCTGATGGCGGCCCTTCCGGCGCTGGCCCGCACGCTGCGCTATGGAGACGTCCGCGGCACCGACGTCGGTGCATTGCGCACCGTCGCCGAGGGCCTGGTTCTTCGGGTATGTGTGGGGCTGCCGCCCGCGCTGGCCGCCCTCGACGACAGCGCGGCGGCGGAGATGCGCCGCCACATCGACGGCGTGCACACCGCGGTGGCGCTGCTGGCCCAGGAGAGCGATGTCGAGGAGAGCGATGTCGAGGAGAGCGATGTCGAGAAGATGCGGGAGCGCTGGCTGGGCACCCTCGAGCGGCTCGGTCCGCGCGACGACCTGCACGGCCTGGTCGCGGGCCGGATCAACCGGCTGCTGCTGGACGCCGGCCGGGTCGCGGTGGAGGAGGTGCGCCGGCGGCTCGGACTCGTCCTCACGATCGGCGTCCCACCGGCCCGCGCCGCGGCCTGGGTGGAAGGCTTCCTCGCCGGTGGCGGCCTGCTGCTCGTGCACGACCGGCGGCTGCTGGCGCTCGTCGACGCGTGGCTGGGCGCCATCCCCACCGATACGTTCGTGGAGGTGCTGCCGCTGCTGCGGCGCACGTTCAGCGAGTTCTCCGCTCCGGAGCGGCGGGCGATCGGCGAGCGGGCCCGCCGCCTCGACGGCCGCACCGGCGTCGATGATCCGGCGGTGACTGAGTTGGACACGGAACGCGCGGCGCGGGTCCTGCCCACCGTCGCGCTGCTGCTCGGCTGGGACGAGATCCCGCAGTTGGTGGAGGCGGCCCCGGCCGCAGCTAGGGAGGCGACGTGACCGGCGAGCGCCGCAGCGGCGGCGAGGCGACGGAGAGCGCGGAGCGGCTGCGCCGGTGGCGGCTCGTCCTCGGCGGCGCGGGCGCCGACGGCGTGGGCGTCGCGCTGACCAAGAACGACGCGGCGATCGACGGCGCGCTCGCCGCGCTCTACGACGCCGAGCCAGGCGGCGACCCGAAGGACCGGCGAGGCGCCGGCCTCAGCGCCTCCGCGCCACGCGTGGCCCGGTGGCTGGGCGATATCCGCAACCACTTCCCGAGCAGCGTGGTGCAGGTCATGCAGGCCGACGCGATCGAGCGGCTCAACCTGACCCGGCTGCTGCTGGAACCCGAGATGCTCGAAGCCGTCGAGCCCGACGTCCACCTCGTCGGCACGCTGCTGTCGCTCAACCGGGTCATGCCGGAAAACACCAAGCAGGCGGCCCGGCAGGTGGTCCGCCGGGTGGTCGACGACCTCGAACGGCGGATCAGCCAGAAGACCCGCACCGCGGTGACCGGTGCGCTCAACCGGGCCGCGCGGATCAACCGGCCCCGGCACCGCGACATCGACTGGAACCGGACCATCCGCGCCAACCTGGGGCACTACCAGCCTGAGTACCGGACGATCATCCCCGAGCGGCTGATCGGGTACGGTCGGCGCACCACCGCGGTGCAGCGCGACGTCATCCTGTGCGTCGACCAGTCCGGGTCCATGGCCGCCTCGGTGGTCCACTCGGGGGTCTTCGCCGCGGTGCTCGCCTCGATGCGGTCACTGCGCACCTCGCTCGTGGTCTTCGACACCGCCGTGGTCGACCTCACCGAGCACCTCGCCGACCCGGTCGAGGTCCTGTTCGGCACGCAGCTCGGCGGCGGCACCGACATCAACCGTGCCATCGGGTACGCCCAGGGCCTGATCACCCGGCCACGCGACTCGATTTTCGTGCTGATCAGTGACCTCTACGAAGGGGGCGTCCGCGACGAGATGCTGCGCCGCGTCGCCGCGATGGTGGCCGCCGGCGTCCAGGTGATCGTGCTCCTGGCGCTCTCGGACGAGGGGGCGCCGGCCTACGACCACGACAACGCCGCCGCGCTGGCCGCGCTCGGCGTGCCCGCGTTCGCCTGCACCCCCGACGCTTTTCCGGATCTGATGGCGGCGGCTATCGAACGGCGCGACCTGAAGGCGGTGATCGAGCGGCTAACCGTCGGCGACCGGCTGTGAGCGCAGGTACCGGCCGAAGTGCGGCACCGTGAACGCGACCGTGCCCCGCTCGCCGGAGTAGATGAGGCCCTTCTTGATCAGCGCGTCGCGGGCCGGGGAGAGGCTGGCGGGCTTGCGTCCCAGTAACTTGGCGATATCGGCGGTCGGCACGGCGGTGTCCATGTCGTCGCCGTCGGCCAGCGCGGCCATCGTCCGCATGTATTCGCGCTCGGCGGGCGTGGCCCGCTCGTACCGGGAGCCGAAGAAGCCGACGGCCAGCTCCCCCTCCGCTTCGGGCGCCGCGACCCGCACGTCGGCGGGCGTGATCGGTGAGCGCGGCGCGTGGTCCCAGGTCGCCTTGCCGTAGGCCTGCACGAAGTACGGGTACCCGCCAGAGGTCTCGTAGAGGAGGTCGAGCGCCTTGACCTCGAAGTCCACCCCTTCGCGGGCGGCCGGCGCGCTGAACGCCTGGTCGGCGGCGAGCCGGTCGAGCCGGTCGATGCGCTGGTAGCGGAACAGACGCTCCGAATAGGATTTCGACGCCGACAGCACGGCCGGCAGGTGGGGCAGCCCGGCGCCGACGACGATCAGCGGCGCCCCCGTCTGGGACAGCTCGTGGCACGCGGCGCACAGGGCCGACACGTCGTCGGCGGGCACGTCCTGCATCTCGTCGATGAACAGGGCGATGCCGGTGCCCACGTCGGTGGCGACACTGGCCGCGTCGGTGAACAGCTCGACCAGGTCGATCTCGATGTCGCCGGAGTCGGCCCGGCCGGTGGCGGCGGGCACGTCGATGCCCGGATTCCACCGGTCCCGCAGTTTGGCGTTGCTCGGGACGGACCGCGCCCCGAACGCTTTGAGGACGCCGAGGAACTCGTCGATGCGGTCGGGCGCGCGATGGTGGGGGGCCAGCTCCCGGACGGCCATGTGCAGCGCCGCGGCGACCGGGCGGCGCAGCGACTGGTCGGGACGGGCCTCGATCTTGCCGGTGCCCCAGAGCCGGCCGATCGCCTGCGAGCGCAGCGTGTTGAGCAGGACCGTCTTGCCGACGCCGCGCAGGCCGGTGAGGACGAGTGAGCGCTCGGGGCGGCCGCGGGAGACCCGTTCGAGCACGACGTCGAACATTTCCAGCTCGCGGTCGCGCCCGGCGAGCTCCGGCGGGCGCTGACCGGCTCCGGGCGCGTACGGGTTGCGAACCGGATCCACGATGGCACCGTATCGGGCTGTCTAGCGTCGGCGTTAGATCTGCGTAGAACGGCCTCGACGGCGTGTCGCTCACGCCAGGCCGTCGAGGTTCATCTTTGGCTATCTAGCGAAGACGCTAGATGCCGCTATAACGGCCTACTTTCGCTGCTTCAGGCACAGCACGAAGTCGTTGTCGTCCGGGCTGGTGTCGTAGATGTAGTTGTGCGTGTAGCCGGAAACGTTCTCGCAGAGGGCGGAGTTGGTCGACTTGGGGATCCGCTTGAGCACCTCGAACGAGTTCGCCGCGCACTGCACCTGGCGCATCTTCGGGCGCTCGTCCGTGCCGTCGTTGACCAGGCAGTCACCGACCTGGGCGGTTATCGGCGCGGTGCCGCCGGTCCCCGCCGCCGGCGGCGTGGTCGCCTCCTGCGTCGGCGCCGCGGACTGCGCCGGCTTGCTGCGGTTGGCCGCCGGTGTCTTTGCGGAGTTGCTCTTGTTGAGCAGGTAGAGGCCGGTCACGCCGCCGCCGCAGACGAGGACGGCCAGCGCGACCACCACCGTGACGATCAATGCCGTGTTGCTGCGACGGGGCGGCGGCCCCCAACCCTCGCCACCGGCGGGTGGCTGGTAGCTGGGCTGCGGGTACGACTCCGGTGCCGCGTAGGACGGCGGCGGGTACTGCTCATAGTGCTGCGGCGGTGGCTGCTGGTCGTATGGGCCGCCGGACGCGGGGGCACCACCCCAGTGGTCGTGCGACGCACCCTGCTGGCCATATGGATCGTTGGGCCCCCCGCCCTCCCAGGGATCCTGCGGTTGACCCGGGTACGGTCCGCCGGGCGGTCCGTACATCGACATGTCATTCCTCCTGGGGCGGGACGCGTGCTTCCCGGCCACCGTAACGTGCCCCACCGACGGCATCACCTCCCGGAAACGCGCCAAGCGGTGTTGACCACCCGCTCGGGCCTGCTGCTGTCGGCAAGCCGACCGTCTGAGCCGGTATCCACAGGGCTGCCCACGGGTATGGCGTCTGTTGGCACCCGGTTGTCCACAGCCTGGCGGCCAGTTATCCACAGGGGTCGGCGGCCTGGTGGGTAACGCGGATAGCGTGCGCCGATGCCCGTCATGCTCCTCGCCGCGGCGGCCGGTGCGGCCGCGGGACCCTGGCTCAGAGCCATGATCTTCCGGTACGCGGTGCCGGCCGGCCCGTGGCGGCGGGACTGTCCGGCGTGCCGGCGGACCCTCGCGCTGGCCGGCGGCGTCTCGATGCGCGGCCGGTGCCCCTTCTGCGGCACGCGGATCGGTCCGCGGCGCGGTGTGGTGGAGCTGACCACCGCCGTGACGCTGGCGCTGCTGGCCGTCCGGCCGGCCGATCGCCTGACGCTGGTGACGCTCTGCGGGATCGGCCTCGTCGGCGTCGTCCTCGCCTTCGTCGACGTGGCGGTGCACCGGCTCCCCAACCCGCTCACCCTCGTCCTGGCCGCCGCCGCGCTGATGGTGCCGATCGCCGAGCGGCGGGCCACTCCGCTGCTCTGCGGCCTGGCGGTCGCCGCCTGCTACGCGGCGCTGGTCCTGATCAACCCCGATGCCATGGGTACCGGTGACGCAAAGCTCGCGTTCGGCCTCGGCGTGGTGCTTGGCTGGACCGGCTGGTCGACCGCACTGCTCGGCACGCTCGTTGGGCTCGCGCTGGCCGCCGGGTGCGGCGCGGTCCTGCTCGCCCTCCGCCGCGTCGGCCGGAAAGACCCGCTACCGCACGGCCCGTTCATGCTGGTCGGCGCCCTACTCACGATCGTCCTGGCGGGGTGAGCCGCCCCTTTCGCCGAGTAGGGCGCCCCCATCACCGCGCTGGCGGTGACAGGGGCGCCCCACTCAGCCAAAGGGGAGGAAAACTGGAGATCAGAGGAGCCGTAGCTGGCGGTCGCGCGGCTTGCGCGGGATGTCCCCGCCGCGGCGCTCCAGCAGCGCGGGGTCGATGGCGGTCAGGAAGGGCGACACGGCCATTTCCCGCTCCGACCCGTGCCGGTACCGTCGCCGGGCGTGGCTGACGAACAGCCGGTCCTGTGCCCGGGTCAGGCCGACGAAGAACAGCCGCCGCTCCTCCGCCACGTCGTCGTCGGAGGCCGGCGAGCCGGGCAGGCGCAGCGGCAGCAGCCCGTCCTCGGCGCCGACCAGGAACACGACCGGGAACTCCAGACCCTTGGCCGCGTGCAGGGTGAGCAGCCCGACCCGGTCGGCGCGCGGATCCCAGGCGTCGACCTCGGCACCGGTGGCCAGCTCGCCGAGGAACCGGTCGAGGTCGTCGCCGCAGCGGGCCGCGAGCGGGGTGAGCAGCTCGATCGCGATGTGCACGTCTTCCGGTCGCAGCGCCTGGTCCGCCTCGTCCAGCGCCGGCTGCGCGCACCGGGTGGCGAGGAGCTGCCCGACCAGCCGTATCCGCGCGGCGAGTGAGCCGTCCAGCCCGGTTGCGAAGCGCAGCTCCCGGGCGATCGCCGCCACGCCGGGGCGGTCGAGCAGCCGGTCGTGGGAGCGCTTCTGCACCGGGATGCCGGCGCGCGACAGGGCGTCCACGATCGGCGCCGCCTGCGCGTCGGTGCGATACAGGACGGCGATGTCGGAGAACGAAAGCGCCCCGCCGGTCGCGGCGCGGGAGTCGACCCGGCCGGAGTCCAGCGACCGGTGCGAGACCCCGCCGACCAGCTCGTCCACCGTGCGCACGACGAAGTCCGCCTCGTCGGCGACCGACCCGGCCGCGTACAGCGCCACCTGTGGCGCCTCCGGGTCCACCCGGGCCGGGTCGAGGCGCCGGCCGGGCACCAGCGACGTCGGCGCGATCGCCTGCGCGGCGGCGGCGAGGATCGGCGCGGAGGAGCGGTAGTTGCGGGTCAGCCGGACGGTGCGCGCCTCGGTGAAGTCGGCCGCGAAGCGCAGGAAGAACTGCACGTCGGCACCGCGGAACGAGTAGATCGCCTGGTCCGGGTCGCCGATCGCGCACAGGTTGCCGTCCGGCGGGCAGAGCAGCCGCAGCAGCGCGTACTGCGTGGGGTCGACATCCTGGTACTCGTCAACGAAGATCCACTTCCAGCGCGTCCGGTAGGTCTCGACGAGCGACGCCGACGCGGACAGCAGCGACACCGGCAGCGACACCAGCTCGTCGAGGTCGACCAGGTTGCGGGCGCGCAGCGCCTTCGTGTACTCCTCACGCAGCACCTCGTCGGTGGCCAGCGCGGTGAGGGCCCTGCGCGCGTCGCGCTCCGTCGGCGACCCGCCGAGCCCGGCCGCCTCCGCGACCACGGACAGGCGCTCGGCGTCGTCGGCGACCCGGAACGTCGGCGACAACCCGACGAGGGACGCGTGCTCGCGCAGGATCGTCAGGCCCAGCGCGTGGAACGTGGCGACCGTCACGTCCTCGGCGACCGGGCCGAGCAGCCCGTCGAGCCGGTGCCGCAGCTCCTCGGCGGCCCGCCGGGTGAACGTGATGGCGAGGCACTCCTCCGGGTACACGTTCAGCTCGGCGCACAGGTACGCGATCCGGTGGGTGAGCGTGCGGGTCTTGCCCGTGCCCGGGCCGGCCACGATCAGCAGCGGCCCGCCCGGCGCGGAGGCGGCGACCCGCTGCAGCGCGTCGAGCCGGTCCAGCAGGCCGGTGCCGACCTCCTCCATCCCGGCGATCATCGGCTCGAACGGCTCGTGCGGCGAGGGCGGCGGGGCCAGTGGCGGCTCGGCCTTGCGCTGCTTGGGCGCGGCCTTCGGCCGGGTCCGCGCCGGCTCGTCGCGCTGCTGCGGCACGGGTACGTCGAACAGCGTGTCCGCGCCACCCTGGCGCAGCTCGTCGGGGTCGAAGAGCCGGATCACGCCGTACTCCCCGTCGAAGCCCGGGGTGCGGCGCACCTGGCCGGCACGCAGCCGGCCGATCGCCTCGCCGAGCAGCTCGCCGCCGACCCGGGTGATCTCGTCGGTGGGCGCCTCCCGCAGGATGCGCAGCTCCGGCCCGAGCGCCGCCACCAGCGTGTTGAGCTGAGCGTCGACCGTCTTGGACTTGGGTCCGACGCCGTGCACCTCGCCGATGATCTGGGCGAGCTGGATCAGGTGGTCGACGACCGGGGCGCCGTCGGGGCGGAACCCGGTCGGCCGGTCGGCCAGTTCCTCGACCCGGTGCAGGACGCCGATCGTCAGCGGCTTGCCGCACTCCGGGCAGCGCAGGCCGGCTTCGCGCGAGCGGGCCGGCTCCCAGTTGACGCCGCAGGTGCGGTGCCCGTCGGCGTGGTACTTGCCCTCCTCCGGGAAGAACTCGAGCGTCCCGTGTAGACCGTCGCCGGTGCGCAGCGCCGCCTTGACCGCGTAGTAGTCCAGGTCGCAGCCGAGCAGCGTCGCCTCGCGAGCCAGCGCCGGCGCGGAATGGGCGTCCGAGTTGGACACCAGGCGGTAGCGGTCCAGGCTGGACACCCGCCAGTTCATCTCGGGGTCCGACGACAGGCCCGTCTCCACGGCGAAGATGTGCTCGGCCAGGTCGGCGTAGCAGTCCGCGATCGCGTCGAAGCCCGACTTCGAGCCCAGCGCGGAGAACCAGGGTGTCCAGATGTGCGCCGGCACCAGGTACCCGTCGGGGCTGGCCGCCAAGGTGATCTCCAGCAGGTCCCGGGAGTCGAGGCCGAGGATCGGCCGGCCGTCGGCGCCGAGGTTGCCGATGCGCCCGAGCGCGGTGTTGAACCGGGTCACCGCGTCCAGGTCGGGCAGGTAGATCAGGTGGTGGACCTTGCGGGTGCGGTCACCGCGCTTGTAGATCGTGGAGATCTCGACCGAGAGCATGAACCGGACCGGAACATCCGCAGCGGCCAGGCGCGGTGGCAGGCGGCGCAGCACGTCGGCTTCCCGGTCGGGGTGCAGCCGGTAGAGGCCGGGCTCGGCGGGGACCAGCGCCTCGCGCAGGTGATCGTGCCAGGCCGGGTGCGTGAAGTCGCCGGTGCCCAGCAGGGCGATCCCCTTGCGCCGGGCCCACCAACTCAACGTGTCGAGGTTGAGGTCGCGGCTGCAGGCGCGCGAGTACTTCGAGTGGATGTGCAGGTCCGCGACGAACGAGGGCACGCCGCATCCTGTCACAGCGCTGCCGGCTCACCTACGCCGCCACGCCCGCCACCTTTCGCGCCCAGCACGGCGAGCCTGTGCAACCGGCCCGGATCGCTCTCGGCCAGCAACGCGTCCGCCGCCAGCAGCGCGTGGGCGCGGGCGAAGTGCGGGCGGGCGTCCTGCTCCCGGCCCAGCGCGAAGAGTAGCTCGGCGATCTCCTCGGACACGTACCCGTCCTCGGGACCGGTGTCCTCCAACTCCCGCTGGATTGCGAGGGCCTCCTCGAAGCGGCCCACCGAGCGCAGCCCGCGGGCCACGGTCCACCGGCCCACCCGGACCGCCTCTGCGTCGCCCTGCTGCGCGCGGTACTGCTCCTCACGGAACGCGAGCGCCCGCTCGAAGAGGGCCAGCGCCTCCTCATGGCGGCCCAGGTCGTGCAGTGTCCAGCCCAGGTTGTGGGTGACCGACCCGACCCACCGGCGGGCGCGCGAGTCGTCGGATGCCTCGGCGATCGCCAGGGCCCGCTGCGCCCACCCGATCTGCGCCTCGCCCGGCTCCACGATCGCCAGCATGTGCGCGGCGTCGGCGGCCTGGTAGTCCAGCTTCGCCGCCTCCGCCTCCTCCAGCGCCCGCAGGAACTCCGGCTTCGCCTCGTCTGGCTTGCCGCCGGAGTTGAGCAGCCGGCCGCGCTCGAGATGCAGGTATGTGCGGGCCAGCGGCGGGAGGTCGCCGACGGCTTCGACCGTGGCCAGCTCCGCGGCGGCCTCGTCGAAACGCTGCTGCAGGCCCAGCGCACGGGCCAACTGGGTGCGCAGGATGAGGGCGTCCTCGTCGGTGGCGATGCCGAGCGCGGCCTGGAAGCGCTCCTCGCTCACGGCGGGCCGGTCGAAGTCCCAGAGGGCGTCGAGGTTCACCGGGTCATCCTGCCACCGTCGGGGGCGCGGCCCTAGGGCGCGCGCAGTTCGATCAGCGTGATGTCGGGTGGCGCGCCCACGCGCACCGGCGGACCCCAGAAGCCGGCGCCGCGGGTGACATAGAGCTGCGTCTCACCGAACCGGGCGTAGCCGGCGAGCACCGGCTGCTGGAGCCCGACCAGGTATCCGAACGGGAAGATCTGCCCGCCGTGCGTGTGCCCGGACAGCTGCAGGTCGACGCCGTGCCGCTGCGCCTCGTGCACCTGGATCGGCTGGTGGGCGAGGAGCACGACCGGCTTGCTCGGGTCGCGCCCGTCGAGCGCCCGCGCGTAGTCCGGACCGTCACCGTACGCGCCGCCGGTCACGTCGTTGACGCCGGCCAGGTGGATGCCCTCCACCTCCAGGCGCTTGTTGCGCAGCACCGTGAGCCCCAACGAGTCCAGCTCGGCGATCCACTCCTGGTATCCCGAGAAGTATTCGTGGTTGCCGGTGACGAAGAACGAGCCACGCCGGCTGCGCAGGCGGGCCAGCGGCTCGGCGGCGCTGCCCAGCTCGGCGACCGAGCCGTCGACCAGGTCGCCGACCACGGCGACCAGGTCAGCGTCCAGCCCGTTGATCGTGTCGACGATGCGCTGGGTGTGGCCGCGCCCGAGGAACGGCCCGAGGTGGATGTCGGCGACCAGCGCGATCCGGAACCGGTCCATGGTCCGCGGCAGCGTGCCGAGCGTGATCTGCCGGCGCGCCAGCCGGGGCGGGCCCAGCGCGGTGTGTACCCCGATCGCCGTGGTGCCGACCGCCGTGACGCCCGCGACCGCGGCGAGCGAGCGGGCCAGGAACAGCCGGCGGGACGGATCCGGGGCCGGCTCCGGCGGCGGTCGTAGCGCCGGCTCCGGGGTCGTCGGCTCCGGCCCGTCCGCGGGAGCGCCGACCGGCACGGGAGCACTCCGCGGCCAGCGGTTCATCACGAGCCGGGGTATCTCGAGCACGACCAGCGTGGACAGCGCGAGGAACATCACCGACAGCCACAGGTATCCCGGCCACGACGCGACCCGTTGCTGAGCCATCGGCAGCTGCCGGCCGGCGATCGTGGCCGGAATCAGCAGCGCCAGCACGACCATGGCGATGGTGCCGGCGCGCCGCCCCCGGCTGCCGGGTCGCGTGGTCGCGCGCACCAGCCGTGCCCACAGGTACCAATGGATGAGTCCGGTCACCACGAGGATGACCAGTAGGAAGACGCCGATCACGCCGGTCAGCCCCCGGCGAAGGGCGGGAGCACGTCGACGCTGGCCCCCTCTGGTAACGCCGCCTGCCGGTCGTGGCAGACCACCTCGTCGACCAGGAACGACGCGACCGAGAGGATCTTGCCCAGGGCTGGGCCGTGGGCCGCGGTAAGGACGCCGACCAGCTCGTCGAGGGTCGCCGCCGCCTGCACCTTCTCCTCGGCGGTGCCGGCCGCGGAACGCGCGCCGGCGAAGAACCGCACGGTCACCATCGGCCGCTCAGCCCCCGATCGCCGACATCGGTCGGGCCGGTTGCAGGAACGCCGGGTCGTCGATGCCGTGCCCGGCCGGCTTGCCCCACATCGCCTTGCGCCACAGGTCGGCCAGGTCGTCGTCGGCCGCCCCGGCGCGCAGCGCGCCCCGCAGGTCGGTCTCCTCGCTGCTGAACAGGCAGGAGCGCACGGCGCCGTCGGCGGTGAGGCGGGTGCGGTCGCAGGCGCGGCAGAACGGTTGGCTCACGCTGGCGATAATCCCCACGCGGGCCGGCCGGCCGTCGCGGGCCATATAGCCGTCGACCAGCCAGGTCTCTGCCGGCGCGCCGCCCCGCTCGGCGGGGTCGGGCCGCAGCTCGAACGCCTCGGTGAGCCGGCTCAGGATCTCCGCGGCGGTCACCATGTTGTCGCGCCGCCAGATGTGCCCGGCGTCGAGCGGCATCTGCTCGATGAACCGCAGCTCGTAACCGCGCTCCAGCGCGAACTCCAGCAGCCGGACCGGCTCGTCGTCGTTGACGCCGCGCATCAGGACCGTGTTGAGCTTGATCGGGTGCAGGCCGGCCGCGTCCGCGGCGGCCAGCCCGGCGAGGGTGTCGTCGAGCCGCCGGCGCCGGGAGAGCTGGAAGAACCGCTCCGGGTCGAGCGTGTCGAGCGAGACGTTGATCCGGTCCAGGCCGGCCGCGGCGAGCGCCGCCGCGCGCCGGTCGAGCCCGATCCCGTTGGTTGTCACCGACATCTTCGGCCGGGGGGACAGGGTCGCCGCGGCGGCCACGATGTCGACCAGACCCGGCCGCAGCAGCGGCTCACCGCCGGTGAACCGGACCTCCCGGACACCCAGCCGCTCCACCGCGACCCGGACCAGGCGCCCCACCTCGGCGTCGGTGAGCAGATCCGGGCCGGGCAGCCAGGGCAGCCCTTCCGCGGGCATGCAGTATGAGCAGCGCAGGTTGCACCGGTCGGTCAGCGAGACGCGCAGATCGACGGCCACGCGGCCGTAGCGGTCGGCCAGCGCGACAACGGTCATGTTCTCAAACGTTACCCGCTGCCTACGACATTGAGCGATCTAACCGACGGCCCGCGCTGCCGCGAGGACCGACGACCGGTACGCGCCGCCGAACAGTGCGGTGTGCACGAGCAGCAGGAACAGTTGGTGCACCGGCACCCGGTCGCGCCAGCCGGGGGCCAGCGGCCACACCTCGTCGTAGGCCGCCACGATCCGGTCCAGGTGCGGCGCCCCGCCGAACAGGGCCAGCAGGGCCAGGTCGGTCTCCCGGTGCCCACCGTGCGCGGCCGGGTCCACCAGCCAAACCCGCGAACCCGCCCACAGCAGGTTGCCCGGCCACAGGTCGCCGTGCAGTCGCGCCGGCGGCTCCCGGCCGGCCTCCCCGGCGTACCCGTCGAGATTTTCGATCACGCGCTCGACCTGCACGGCGTCGGCGCCGGACAGCGCGCCGCCATCCACCGACAGCTTCAGGAACGGTGCCAGCCGGCGCGTGGCGTACCAGCAGAACCACGGCCCGTCCGAGGGCTCGTTGGACATCGGCAGCGACCCGATGAACCCCGGCCAGCCGGCGCCGAAGTGCGGCGCGCCCGCCCGGTGCAGCGCCGCCAGCTCACGGCCGAACCGCTCGGCCGCCGCCGGCTCCGGCTCGGCCGGCTCGACCCACTCCATGGCGATCATCTCGGGCAGCAGCGCGATGACCTCTGGCACGGCGACGGCGTCGGCCTCGCGCAGCCAGCGCAGCCCGTTGGCCTCGGCTGCGAACAACCCGGCCGGCGCCCCGGGCAGCGACTTAGCGAACACCGACTCGCCGGTGTCGAAGGTCAGCCGGCTGGCGCTGCAGATCGACCCGCCACCGACCGGCGTCTCCCGGATCCGCTGATGGGTCAGGAAGGTCGGCAGGTGCTGCGGGTGCGCGCGTAGATATGCCAGGTCCACGCCGCAGACGTTACCGGCCGTCGGCCGCCCGCAGCGCCGACCTGGCATCCGCGTACGCGTGCAGCACGTCCCGTGCCGGCGCCACGACCATCTCCCGCGCCACGTCGGCGACCGCGCCGTGCAGCCGGGTCTCCACCCGGGACCGTGCCCGGCGCGCGGCGATCCGGATCAGCGGCCGGACCACGATCGACAACAACAGGCCGAAGAGCAGGCCGCCGAGCAGCAGCACGGTCGCCAGCGGCACCTGCCCGACCCGCGGACCGGGCAGCTCGGGCAGGCCGATGGCGAAGAACACGTTCCGCACGGCCAGCCATGCCAGCCCGACCAGCGCGGTGAACGCGGCCAGCCACTGCAGGACGCCGACAAAGCGCCACCACAGCCGCCGGCGGGACAGGCCCAGGTCGGTGCGTGCGATCGCCGCGTCCAGCGCGTCGGGCAGGTCGTCAGCGCGCGAGCGGGCCGCGGTCAGCAGCGCCGCCTGCCACGCCTCGGGCAGCGCCGCCCCGGCCCGGTCGCCGAGCGCGCGCACCGCGAGTCCGACAGCCGCCCGCTCCGCAGGCGCCGCCGGCGGCACGGAGGTGGCCGGCGTCGGGCCTTCGATCGCCGCCTTGTCCCCTCCCAGCCGCAGCCGGCGCAGCGGGTCCGCGCGCAGCTTGCGTAGCCAGCGCGACACGGGCCAGCCCATCGTGCCGATCGCCCGGTGCCGGTAGGCCCGCGCGGTGGCCGACGCCACCACCGGTACGCCGGCCGCCCGCGCCAACGCCCCGGTCAGCGCCCGCACCGAGTCGCGGTCGACCGTGTCTTCGGCGGCCTCCGGCGCGACCAGCGGCGCGAGGTCGGCGACCACGCCGTCGACGTCGGCGCCGAGCCGGCGCAGCGCCGCCTGGCGGGCGGCCACGGTGCGCTCCAGCAACTCGCGCAGCGGCTGGATGCCCGGCCGGTCGACCGCCGACGTCGCCAACACCCGAACCCCGGCCAACCCGTCCTTGACCAGCAGCCGCTCCAGGTCGTCCAGGCACCGTTCGGTGTCGGCCGGCCCCAGCAGGTCGGCCTGGTTGAGCACCACCACCGTGACGTCGCGGTGCCGGTGGAACTGCGCCAGGTACTGCTCGTGCACCACCCGGTCGGCGTACTTCTGCGGGTCGAGCACCCACACCACCAGGTCGACCAGCGTCAGCAGCCGGTCCACCTCGACGCGGTGCGCCTCCTCCACCGAGTCGAAGTCGGGCAGGTCGAGCAGGACCAGGCCGCGCAGGGTCCGCTCGTCCTCGCCGTCCAGGGCGCTTTCGCGCCGAAACCGACGAGCCGGGGGGACGGCCAGCCAGTCGAGCAGCTCACCCGCGCGCTCCGGGCCCCACACGCAGGCGTGCGCGATCCCGGTCGTCGGCCGGCGCACCCCCACCTTGGACAGCTCCAGCCGGGCCAGCGCGTTGAACAGGCTCGACTTGCCGCTGCCGGTGGCCCCGGCCAGCGCGACCACGCTGTGCTCGCGGGACAGGCTCAGCCGCTCCCCGGCGCGGTCGACGATGGTGCGGGCGCAGGCCAGCCGCTGCTCCGGCAGGTGATCCTCGACCGCCCGCAGGAACCGGCGTAGTGCCTCCACCCGGTCCACGACGGACTCGGCGGGAGCGGGCCGCCGCACCGCCTCCCGTACCCGGTCGGTGATGCTCATTCTCGCCTTTCTTCACGGGCCAGCGTGGGCTTGGGCAGCGCGGCGCCCTGCGGTAGGGGCGCGACGACCCGGGCCGCCTCGGTGGCCAGCCCGGCCCGGCGCAGCCGGTCGGCCGCGTCCGGCTCCACACCGGCCTCGGCGAGGACCGCCTCGAACCGGCCGGCCTCCTCCGTCAGCAGCGCCCCGACCCGCTCCAGCAGGTCCGCGCGGGCCCGCTCGGCGAGCGTACGCACGGCCTGGTCGCCGAAGATCGCCTCGAGGATCGTCTGGGCGGCGACGGTCGTGCCGCCGGCCACCACGATCTCTGCGCCGGTCGGGATGAACGCGGTCGCCGTGAACACGCTCACCATGACCACCAGCCCGGCCGCGTTCACCACGTACGCGCTCAGCCGTGCGATCGTCCGCTTGTTGCCCGCCTCGGTGCGGACCAGGTCGAGCACTCCGCGCTGCCAGTCGCGGACCAGCCGCTCGATGCGCGCCGGCAGGTCGGGCGCCGGGGAAGCCAGCGCCGTCCGTGCCGCCAGCAACGCCGCCCCGGCCGGGTGTACCCGCCAGGACGCGGCCGCCCGCTCGGCGGCGTCGGCGGCCGCGTTGCGGACCAGAACCACCAGCCCCGACTCCAGCGCCGCCTGCAGCCGTTCGGTCGGGCCGGGCCGACCGGTCAGCGCGGCCACGACGCGGTCACGCACGCGGCCGACGCGAGCCTGCAGGCCCCGCATCAGCTCGCCGGTGCCGACCAGTTCCTGCCAGCGCGCCAGGACCTCGCCGCGCAGCAGCACCCCGTCGCGTACTCCCTGCTCCACCGCCTCCTCCGCGGTGCGGTAGGCGGCGGCGACCGAGGCGGTCAGTGCGGCGGTCGCCGCGACCTGCTCCTCGGCCGCGTCGGCGAGCTGCTCGACCGCGGGCTTGAGGGCGCCGATCGCGCCGTCGACGGTCTGCCGGACGACCGCGGCCCGCGCGGCGGCCGACCGGGCGAGGGCCGCGAACCAGTCCGCCAGCGGGGTGACGAGGCGCTCCGCGAGCAGTCCCTGGCCGTCGAGCTGCGTCTCGGGCAGGACGAACAGCGGTGCCCCACCCAGGTCGTTCGCGCGCAGCATGCTGGTGAGGTGCGGGCCGATCTGGTCGGCGGCACCCGGTGGCACCCGGTCCAGGACGAGAGCGATCGCCGTACCCCGGTTGCGCGCCGACCGCAGCAGCTCCCACGGGACCGCGTCCGCGTATCGGGCCGCGGTGGTGACGAACAGCCACAGGTCGGCGGCGGACAGGAGCTGGAGCGCCAGGGCCCGGTTCGCGTCCACCACGGAGTCGATGTCCGGCGCGTCGAGGAACGCCAGCCCCGGCGTGAGGGCCTGCGCCGAGACGACCTGCAGGGTGTCCGCCTCGGTCGGCCGGCTCTTGGACCGTCCCAGGCCGGGCAGCAGGTGCGACTCGGTGAACCACGCGCCGTCGTCCGGGTGGCACACCAGGACCGGTGCCCGCGTGGTCGGCCGCAGGACGCCCGCCGGACTGACCGGTGCCCGGACCAGGCTGTTGACCAGCGTCGACTTGCCGGCGCCGGTGGAGCCGCCGACCACCACGAGCAGCGGTGCGTCGAGCCGACCGAGGCGGGGCAGCAGATAGTCGTCGAGCTGGCCGACGATGGCGCGGGCGACCCGGGTGGCCTCACCTGCGCCGGCGAGGGCGAGTGGGTAGCGGGCCGCGGACAGCGTCTCGCGCAGGGCGGTGAGCGCCCGGACCAGCCGGTCGAGGCCGCCTACGACCACGCCGGTCTGCGCGACCGGCCGGCGCGCGATCGGCGGCGCCGTGGTGACTTTGACCGGCGACCGGCCCGGTGGCGCGCTCGAGGGAGGTGCCGGCGCGGTCGCCGGGGGCGCCGCCGCGACGGGTTCAGCCGGGTCGGTTGCGGCGGGGTCGGGTTTGGCCGGGTCGGGTTCGGCCGCTGCCGCCTCAACCCTGTCGGGCTCGGCCGCTGCCAATTCGGCCGCCTGCGGTCCCGCGTCCTCCGGCTGGCGCGGTCGCGGCGCGACGTCCGCCTCCGGCTCCGGTGCGGCCTCCGCTTCCTCCGGCGCCGATGCCGACGCTGCCCTGGTCTTGGCCCGGACGCCGGACGGGCGCTCGGGTGCGTCGGTCATGGGCGCGTCGGTCGGGTCGGCCGGATTGGCTCCTGCGAGCGCGGGGTCGCCCTGCGTGGTCACGGGTAAAGCCTGCACGATCACTCCCTAACCCGACAATGCACAACGTATATCGATCGGGTACGGCCTCGACTTGTGAGGGTTGCGGCCCTGGTGAGGCCGGGGTTGCGTCTTACTGGCTCAACCGTGGCATTATTGAGTCCGGTTCACTCAACTTAACGACGGGGATGTCCCCTGGCCACTGGAGGAACGAAAACATGGCACGTGCGGTCGGCATCGACCTTGGCACCACCAACTCGGTGGTCAGTGTCCTCGAAGGTGGCGAGCCCACCGTTATCGCCAATGCTGAAGGCGCGCGCACGACGCCGTCGATCGTCGCGTTCGCCCGTAACGGCGAGGTGCTCGTCGGCGAGGTTGCCAAGCGTCAGGCGGTGACCAACCCCGACCGGACAATCCGTTCGGTCAAGCGGGAGATGGGCAGCAACTGGTCCATCGACATCGACGGTAAGAAGTACACCCCGCAGGAGATCTCCGCGCGGGTGCTCATGAAGCTCAAGCGGGACGCCGAGTCCTACCTCGGCGAGCAGATCACCGACGCGGTGATCACAACTCCGGCCTACTTCAACGACGCGCAGCGGCAGGCGACCAAGGAGGCGGGCGAGATCGCCGGCTTCAACGTCCTGCGGATCGTCAACGAGCCGACCGCGGCCGCCCTGGCGTACGGGCTGGACAAGGGCTCCAAGGAGCAGACCGTCCTGGTCTTCGACCTGGGCGGCGGCACCTTCGACGTGTCGCTGCTGGAGTTGGGCGAGGGCGTCATCGAGGTGAAGGCGACCGCCGGCAACAACCACCTGGGCGGCGACGACTGGGACGATCGGATCATCGATCACCTGGTCAAGACGTTCCGGGGTCAGCACGGCATCGACCTGTCCCAGGACAAGATGGCGATGCAGCGGCTCAGGGAAGCGGCCGAGAAGGCCAAGATCGAGCTGTCCGCCGCGAGCACGACAAGTATCAACCTGCCCTACATCACCGCCGGCCCGGCTGGCCCGCTGCACCTGGACACCCAGCTGTCGCGAGCGGAGTTCCAGCGCATGACCCAGGACCTGCTCGACAAGTGCAAGGGCCCGTTCGAGCAGGCGATCAAGGACGCCGGGATCCGCATCGGTGATGTCGAGCACGTCATCCTGGTCGGCGGCTCGACCCGCATGCCCGCCGTCTCCGACCTGGTCAAGCAGCTCACCGGCAAGGAGCCGCACAAGGGCGTCAACCCTGACGAGGTCGTGGCGGTCGGCGCCGCCCTGCAGGCCGGCGTGCTCAAGGGTGAGGTCAAGGACGTCCTGCTCCTCGACGTGACCCCGCTGTCGCTGGGTATCGAGACCAAGGGCGGCATCTTCACCAAGCTCATCGAGCGCAACACCACGATCCCGACGAAGCGCTCCGAGATCTTCACGACGGCGGACGACAACCAGCCGTCCGTGCTCATCCAGGTGTTCCAGGGCGAGCGGGAGATCGCGGCCTACAACAAGAAGCTCGGCACGTTCGAGCTGACCGGCCTGCCGCCGGCGCCGCGTGGCGTGCCGCAGATCGAGGTCACCTTTGACATCGATGCCAACGGCATCGTCCACGTCTCGGCGAAGGACCTCGGCACGAGCAAGGAGCAGTCGATGACCATCACCGGCGGCTCGGCCCTGCCCAAGGACGACATCGAGCGGATGATGCGCGACGCGCAGGAGCACGCCGACGAGGACAAGCGCCGCAAGGAGGATGCGGAGACCCGCAACCTGGCCGAGGCGCTGCAGTGGCAGACCGAGAAGTTCCTGGCCGAGAGCGGCGACAAGCTGCCCTCCGAGGCCCGCGAGGAGATCAACGAGGCACTGGGCGAGCTGCGCGGCGCGCTCGGTGGCTCCGACATCGAGAAGATCAAGCAGGCCCAGGAGAAGCTGGCGACCGTGTCGCAGAAGGCCGGCACGCTGCTCTACGAGCAGCAGGCGGGTGCCAACGCCGCGGGTGCGGGCGCCGGGCAGAGCGGGCCGGATGCGGGCACGGCCGGTGCCGGGCAGCGTCCGGACGACGTCGTGGACGCGGAGATCATCGACGAGGACGACAAGCGGTGACGGAGCACGCCCGCCACACCGATCCGGGTAACCGGCCGGACGCGGCACAGCCGCGCCGGTCGGGCCCCGGCGACGCCGGCCGCGAGGCCGATGAGGCGGCGAAGGAGCGGGTCGTCATTCGGGACAAGCGGAAGATCAAGGTGTCGGACGGTAGGTACACGGCCAACACGGCCGATCAGACATCGACCGAGGAGGTCCCGGCGCCGGCCGAGACCGGGAATGAGGAGGAGCCTGTGGCTCAGGCGCAGCCGGACGGGGTGGCGGTCGCCGCCCAGCCCGACGACGCCCGGCCCGACGTCGTGGTCATCGAGCCCACGGGCGGCGAGGCTCCGGTTGTCGACCTCGACTCCGTGCCCACGGCACTCGGTGCCGAGCTCGAGGCGCTGCGGGCCGGGCTCGACGAGCGGACCAGTGATCTGCAGCGGCTGAGCGCCGAGTTCGCCAACTACCGCAAGCGGGTCGAGCGGGACCGGGCGCTGGTGGTCGAGCAGGCGACAGGCAACGTGCTGGCGGCGCTGCTGCCCGTGCTCGACGACCTTGACCGGGCTCGCGACCATGGTGACCTGATCGGGCCGTTCGGGGCGGTCGCCGAGCAGCTGACCGCGACCCTGTCGAAGTTCGGGTTGACGCCGTTCGGGGCGAAGGGCGACCCGTTCGACCCGACCCGGCACGAGGCGGTCGCGCACAGCACGTCGGGCGAGGTGTCCGAGCCGACCTGCGTCGACGTGATGCGGCGCGGATACCTGCTGGGCGAGCGGCTGCTGCGCCCAGCGCTGGTCGCGGTCGCCGACCCCGAGTAGGCACCGGCAGACAGTCCCGACAGGCAACGCAGCCACAACGAACGAGCGATACAGACACGATCGAATACCGCTCCCGGTCGCGGTGCCGCCACCCGCGGTGCCGCGGCCGGGATGCAATTGAGCCAGGAGGCTGACCGGAAGTGAGTTCCAAGGACTGGCTGGAGAAAGACTTCTACGCCGTCCTCGGCGTCGCGAAGTCCGCCTCCACCGACGACATCAAGAAGGCGTACCGCAAGCTCGCGCGCGAGCTGCACCCGGACCACAACCCGGGTGACAAGAAGGCGGAGGCCCGCTTCAAGGACGTCTCCGAGGCGTACGGGGTGCTCTCCGACGAGCGCAAGCGCAAGGAGTACGACGAGACGCGCGCCCTCTTCGGCTCGGGCACGTTCCGCCGCAACGCGCGCGCCGGTGGTGCGGGCAGCCCGGGCGGCATGCCGTTCGACCTGTCCGACCTGTTCGGCGGCGGCGCCGGACCCGGTGCCGGCACCCCCAACGCGACCGGTGACCGGCGCTTCGGCGGCGCCGGCAGCGGCTTCTCCGACCTGTTCAGCTCGATCTTCTCCGGCGGGAGCCGCCGGGGGCCGGGACGCGGTCGCGACGTCGAGGCCGAGGTGACGCTCAGCTTCCAGGACGCCGTGCGCGGCACGACGCTGCCGTTGACCCTGCGCACCCCGGGGGTGTGCGACACCTGCCACGGCAGCGGCGCCGCGCTCGGCAGCCAGCCGCGCCCCTGCCCGGTCTGCCACGGTTCCGGCCTGGTGAGCAGCAACCAGGGCGCGTTCAGCTTCTCCGAGCCCTGCCGGGAATGCCAGGGCGTCGGCACCATCGTCGAGGACAAGTGCCCCGACTGCCGGGGCACCGGCGGGGTCACGAAGAGCCGCACGCTCAACGTCCGCATCCCGCCCGGGGTCAACGACGGCCAGCGGATCCGGCTGTCCGGCCGTGGCGAGCCCGGCGACCGCGGCGGCGCACCCGGCGACCTGTACGTGGTGATCAGGGTGAAGCCGGACGACCTGTTCCAGCGCGACGGCGACGACCTGAAACTGACGGTGCCGGTGACGTTCACGGAGGCTGCGCTCGGCGTCGACCTGCGGGTGCCCACCCTCGACGGCGCGGTGACCGTCCGGGTGCCGGCCGGAACACCGAGCGGACGCACGCTGCGGGTGCGCGGCAAGGGTGTGGCGGGCCGCTCCGGTGCGGCCGGCGACCTGCTCGTCACGGTCGAGATCGAGGTCCCGCGGCAGCTGTCCGAGCAGGCCCGCAAGGTGCTCCAGGAGCTTGCCGACGCCACGCCGCCCGCCCCGCGCGGACGCCTCGACGCCGCGGCGCGGAGGGTGGCCGGAACGGGAGGTAGCTGACCATGACCGAGCAGATCGACATTGTCATCGGCATCGAGTCCGACGACAAGGTGCTGCTGATCTCGGTGGCGGCGCGGATGGCGGGCATGCACCCCCAGACGCTGCGGCAGTACGACCGGATGGGCCTGGTGCAGCCCGGCCGTTCGCAGGGCGGCAGCCGCCGCTACAGCCCGCGCGACGTCGCGCTGCTCCGCGAGATCCAGCGGTTGAGCCAGGACGAGGGCGTCAACCTCGCCGGCATCAAGCGCATCATCGGCCTGGAGCAGCTCGTCGGTGACCTCCAGCAGCGCGTGGCCGAGCTGGAGGCGGAGCTGGATGCGGCGCGGCAGCGGATCGCCGAGCTGGAGTCGGCGCGGTTCCCGCGGCGCGACCTGGTGCCCATGGCGCAGGCGCCGTCCGCCCTGGTCGTGTGGCGCCCGCGCCGGCCGCCGGGCAGGTAGGAACGTCCGGCCCTAGATCGGGCGCGGGTTGCGGACCAGGCCGCCTTCGCACCATTCGTGGTAGTCGAACAGCTCCGGCCGGGCCAGCAGCATCCGCACGTTGTGCGCCCAGGTGGCGAGCATCTCGTCGCCCTCGTGCTCGGCGTGCTCGACAAACTTACGCAGCCGCCGGCGTGGGTGGGCCCGGAAGTTGGTGCGGATGGCGTCGGCCGCGTAGATGTACATGCAGTGCAGCGCGAACCGGCGGGCCGGACAGCCCGGGTCCATCGCGAGCTCGAAGAGGGTGCCGATGAGCCGGTCGGTGGACACGAGCAGGTCCCAGTCCGGCGGCATGGATTGCAGTTGCACCGCATCCGGGTGGTATGCCCAGGATCGAAGCTCGGCCGCGGTCGGGTCGACGGGGTTGGCAAAGCCGCGGAACGTCGCTGGTTGCACACTCACCGCTACTCCTGTGGCCAGCCGACATCCGTCGGGTTTCTGGCGGGATCGGCGCCACGGTAGCCGGTAAATACCGTTCTGCGGAAGACCCGAATGTGCCGTCTCCCCGCTCCGACGGGCAACAATATGCATCGGTCGATGGTGTTGGCCCGGTAGATTGCGAACGTGACCGGCGAACTCCTGCCCCAGAACCGCGATCTGCGGATGTCGCACGCCGACCGGGACCGCGTCGTCGAGTGGCTCAACAAGGCCGTCGGCGAGGGCCGGCTCACGCTGGCGGAGTTCGAGGAGCGCATCGACGGCGTGCTGAAGGCCAAGACCTATGGCGAGGTCGAGCCCTATCTGCGGGACCTGCCGCTCACCCGGCCGGCGCCGGCCCGCGATCTGGTCGAGTTGCGCACCGTGGCGTCGACGCTGCGCCGCGGTGGCCGGTGGGCGGTCCCGCGCCGGTTGATCGTGCGCAGCAAGGCCGGCTCGGTGAAGCTCGACTTCGCCGACGCGGTCATCGAGCACCCGGTGGTCGAGATCGAGCTGGACGTCAATGCCGGATCGACACACCTCATCCTCCCTGCGGGGGCCACCGCCGACATCGACGATGTGGAGATGATCGCCGCCAGCGCCAGGTCCCGGGTGCCGGCGACCTATGACGCTCCGGGGGCTCCCGTCCGGTTCGTGGTGACCGGCTCGCAGAAGGCCGGCAGCCTGAAGGTGCGCTACAAGCACCGCTTCTGGCGCTGGAGCTGGTAGCCGCCTCCGCCCCAGCGATCTCGGCATGGCGTGGCCGCCGTAAAGTTGAGCGGGCTAGACTCAACCCGGACGCGCCGTACGTCACCCCGCTACGAGGAGCCGATGAACGCCGAACGTTTGACCACCAAGAGCCGCGAGGTCATCAAGTCCGCCGTCGAGACCGCCGGCAACCGGGGCCATGCCACGGCGGAGCCGTGGCACCTGCTGCTCGCCCTGCTCGACACCGGGGGCTCCACCGCGGTCGCGCTCCTGCGCGCGGTCGGCGCCAACCCGGCAGACGTTCGCCGCGAAGCGATCCGCGCCGTCGAGAAGCTGCCGAGCGCCCGCGGGTCGTCGGTCGCCGAGCCGAGCGTGTCCCGCGAGTTTGCCAACGCGATCCAGTCGGCTGAGCAGATCGCCCAGCCGCTCGGCGACGAGTACGTGTCGACCGAGCACCTGCTGGCCGGCCTGGCCCGGGTCGGCGGTGCGGTCAGCGGCCTGCTCAAGCGGGTGGGCGCCACCGCGGACAGCCTGGTCGCCGCGTTTCCGCAGGTCCGCGGCGGTGACCGGCGCGTCACCAACGCCGATCCCGAGCAGACCTACAAGGCCCTGGAGAAGTTCGGCGTCGACCTGACCGAGCGCGCCCGCGAGGGCAAGGTCGACCCGGTCATCGGGCGCGACTCCGAAATCCGCCGGGTGATCCAGGTGCTGTCCCGGCGCACCAAGAACAACCCGGTCCTGATCGGTGAGCCCGGTGTCGGCAAGACCGCGATCGTCGAAGGGCTGGCCCAGCGCATCGTTTCCGGCGACGTGCCGGAGAGCCTGCGCGACAAGCGACTGGTCAGCCTGGACCTCGGTGCGATGGTCGCCGGCGCGCAATACCGCGGGCAGTTCGAGGAGCGGCTCAAGAGCGTGCTGGAGGAGATCAAGAACTCCGGCGGCCAGATCATCACGTTCCTGGACGAGCTGCACACCGTCGTCGGCGCCGGCAAGGCCGAGGGCTCGATGGACGCCGGCAACATGCTCAAGCCGATGCTGGCCCGCGGTGAGCTGCGCATGGTCGGCGCGACCACCCTTGACGAATACCGCGAGCACATCGAGAAGGATGCGGGGCTGGAGCGGCGCTTCCAGCCGGTACTCGTGGGTGAGCCGACCGTGGAGGACACGATCGGCATCCTGCGCGGGCTGAAGGAGCGCTACGAGGTGCACCACGGGGTGCGCATCACCGACGCCGCCCTGGTCGCCGCCGCCGCGCTGTCCGACCGCTACATCACCGACCGGTTCCTGCCGGACAAGGCCATCGACCTGGTCGACGAGTCCGCCTCCCGGCTGCGCATGGAGATCGACTCCCGGCCGACCGAGGTCGACGAGATCCAGCGCGCGGTCGACCGGCTGACGATCGAGGAGATGGCGCTCGCCAAAGAGCCCGACCCGGCGAGCGTGGCCCGGCTGGAGAAGCTGCGCGCCGAGCTGGCCGACCGGCGCGAGCAGCTGACCGCGCTCACAGAGCGCTGGCAGAACGAGAAGCAGCACATCGCGGCGATCTCCGCGGCCAAGGAGGGGCTGGAGCGGCTGCGCGGCGAGGCCGAGCGCGCCGAGCGCGACACCGAGCTGGAGCGCGCCGCCGAGCTGCTCTACGCGCGGATCCCCGAGCTGGAGCAGCAGCTGGCCAAGGCCGAGGCCGAGCTGGCCGCGCTGCAGACCTCGGGCGCGATGCTCAAGGAGGAGGTCGGCGCCGACGACATCGCCGCCGTGGTCGCCTCCTGGACCGGCATCCCGGCCGGGCGCCTGCTCGAAGGCGAGACCGCGAAGCTGCTGCGCATGGAGGAGTCCCTGCGCTCGCGGGTCGTCGGTCAGGAGCAGGCCGTCGCGGCCGTCTCCGACGCGGTGCGGCGGGCGCGGGCCGGCATCGCCGACCCGGACCGCCCGACCGGCTCGTTCCTGTTCCTCGGCCCGACCGGGGTCGGCAAGACCGAGCTGGCGAAGGCGCTCGCCGAGTTCCTGTTCGACGACGAGCGGGCGATGGTCCGCATCGACATGAGCGAGTACGCCGAGAAGCACTCGGTGGCCCGGCTGCTCGGCGCGCCGCCCGGTTACGTCGGCTACGAGGAGGGCGGCCAGCTCACCGAGTCGATCCGCCGCCGGCCGTACTCGGTGATCCTGCTCGACGAGGTCGAGAAGGCCCATCCGGACGTGTTCGACGTGCTGCTCCAGGTGCTCGACGACGGCCGGCTCACCGACGGGCAGGGCCGGACGGTCGACTTCCGCAACGCGATCCTGATCCTCACGTCCAACCTGGGCTCCGCCGTGATCGCCGACCCGACGCTCACCGACGAGCAGCGCCGCGACGCCGTCCTGGCCCTGGTCCGGGGCCACTTCAAGCCCGAGTTCCTCAACCGGCTCGACGACATCGTGGTGTTCTCGGCGCTCGCCGGCGACCATCTCAAGTTGATCGTGGAAATCCAGCTGGCGCGGCTGGCCCGGCGGCTGGCCGACCGGCGGCTCACGCTCGACGTGACCGACGTGGCGCGTGACTGGCTGGCCAGTAACGGGTATGACCCGGTCTACGGGGCCCGACCGCTGCGCCGGCTGATCCAGACCGCGATCGGCGACCAGTTGGCCCGGGCGCTGCTCGGCGGGGAGATCCGCGACGGCGACCGCGTCCTGGTCGACCTGGCCGACGACAAAAGGCATCTGACGGTACGGGCGGTCTAGGTCCGCGGATCTTGGACACTTGGCGGTGCTATCGGCCGCCGAGTGTCCAAGATCGGAACGCAGGAGAGGGTGGGGGCATGGATGCGATGGAGCGGCACCTGCGCAAGCTGGAGAAGGCTGACGTCGTGGCGTTCGGCGGCGTCGGGTTCGCCGGTGAGATCCTGCCGGTGACCGAGGCCTACGACGCCGTGGCCGAGCACCTGTCGCCGGCGCTGCGCCCCCGGCTCGAACGCCTGATCGAGCGGGCCACCCCCGCCGGCAAGGTCTACGGCGCCGTCCTGCTCGGCCGGATCGACCCGGCGGCGGCCAGGGCGGCCTGGTCCCGGCTCGCCAAGGACCGGTCGCCGGTCGACACGTTCAGCGGGTGCATCAAGGGCCGCACGACCCTCGCCGAGTACGCGTCGGCCCGGCGCGCCTAACCGGCCAACTGACTTGGCGGACACGGTACCGTCGCCAGGGTGACCACTTCCGGAGCTTCGCCCTGGCAGTCGACGCGCCGGCCGGGCACCGTGTCGGCGGCGACCTTCCTGCTGCTGTTCAGCGCGGTTCTCGTCCTGCTGCCGATCATCTCGCTGGTCTACGAGCTGACCCACGTGGACGAGTGGCTGCGGCGTGCCGCCGCGAACACCCCCGCGAGCGCCGACGACGTCAACACTCAGCGCACGGCGGTCCGGATCGCCTCCGGGATCGCCATCGGCCTGCTCGTCCTCGCGGCGGTCGCGCTCTTCATACCCGCCCTGTTCCTGCGCCGGGGCAGCCGCGCCGCCCGGGTGCTGGCGTGCATCGCGGCGCTCGGTGCCGCGGTGTGCTCCTGCGGCGTCGGTGGGCTTGCGATCGTGGGCAGCCAGATCGACAACCAGGGCTCGCGGTTCGAGCAGGAGTTCACCCGCATCTCCGCGGACAACACCCCGACTGCGGTGGCGGCGAGCAGCCTGCCGGCCCTGGCGGTACCCGTGCTCGCGCTGCTGGCCTTCATCCTGTTGCTGGTGCCGCCGTCGAACCGGTTCTTCCGCGGGCCGGAGGAGAGCACCGCGGGTTACCCGGCGGGTGGCGAGGGCTACTACGCGTACCCTGCGACCTGGGGCTACCAGCAGTCCTCCGAGTCCGGTCCGGCGACGGCGCGGTCCGAGTCGACGGATGTCCCGGAGGCCACGAGCCGGTGGCCGGAGCCGCGCCGGGACAACCCCGACGCGGACGCCGGCGACGTCGGCCCGGCGGGGACCGGTGAGCCGGGCGGCTCGGGCGGCAGCCGGCCGCGCAAGGACAACGACCCGTGGACCGGCGGCAAGCCCTGGGACGACCCGCCGCCACGCGCCTAGCGGGGCCGATCTTCAGCGGCTAGCGTGTCCGCCGGGAATCCCCGAAGGACGGGAATCCGGGGAGGAGACACGATGGCATTCGCTGCCGCGCCCGCTGCGTCCGAGCGGCGGCCGACAGTCGTAACCGTCGCGTGCTGGCTGCTCTACGCCGTCGCGGCGGCCCAGATCGCCTACGCCATCGTGATCCTGTCGCAGCTCAGCGCCACCAAGGCGGCGCTCACCAGGGTCTTCGCCGGCACCCAGATGGAGGGCGCCCAGGACGCGTTCGCGGCGATGATGACCGCCCCGCCGGTGGCGCGCGGCGTGCTGTCCGCCATCGGCTGCCTGGTCCTCGCCGCCTTCGTCGGTCGGGGCAAGAACGCCGCCCGCATCGTGACCTGGGTGGTGGCCGGCCTGCTGATCTGCTGCTCCGGGTCGGACGTGGCGTCCAGCGCGATGTTCGCCCGCAACCTCGGCGGCGGGGCCAGCGGCCCGAGCAACCAGGAGGTCCAGCGGGCGCTGGACAGCCTTCCGGACTGGTATCAGCCGCTGCTGACCGCGATCAACGCCCTGTCGGTCGCCGCGATCGTCACCGCGGTCATCCTGCTGGCGTTGCCGATCTCCAGCGGCTTCTTCCGCCCGGCTCCGCAGCCGGTGATGGAGCCGCCGGTCCCGCCAGCCACCGTCTGACCGACGTCGAAGAGAGGTGCGCCGTGGCGCTGACCAGGACCGCGCTCGTGACCGGCGCGACCGCGGGCATCGGTGCCGCGTTCGCGCGCCGGCTGGCCATCGAGGGGTACGACCTGGTCCTGGTGGCCCGGGACGAGACGCGCCTGGCCGGCTTCGCCGCGGAGCTTGCCGAGCGGCACGGGGTACGGGCGACGCCGCTGGCCGCCGACCTGAGCGAGCCGGCCGGCTGCGAGCGGGTAGAGGCGCGCCTGGCCGAGCCGCTGGACCTGCTGGTCAACAACGCCGGCGTCAGCCTCAACACGCCGTTCCTGCGCTCGACCGTGGCGGATCAGGAGCGGCTGCTGCGGCTCAACGTGCACGCGGTCATGCGGCTCACGCTCGCCGCGCTGCCCGGCATGGTGGCGCGCGGCCGCGGCGACATCGTCAACGTCTCGTCGGTGGCCGGCTTCGCCGCCGCCATGCCCGGCTCGACATACCCGGCCAGCAAGGCGTGGGTGACCAACTTCAGCCAGTCGGTCGCACTGTCGGTGCGCCCGTCCGGGGTCCGGGTGATGGCGCTGTGCCCGGGCTATACGCGTACCGAGTTTCACGACCGGGCCGGCATCAACATGTCGAAGACGCCGGGGTGGCTGTGGCTGAGCGCCGAGGAGGTGGTCCGCGACGGCCTGCGCGACCTGCGCCGGGGCAGGCTCGTGAGCGTGCCCGACTGGAAGTACAAGGTCGCCGTGTTCGGGATGCGCCACCTGCCGCAGAGCCTGGCCCGGGCGGTGGCGAGAGACACCCGAGGCACCTGACCCGCGGGGGCTCCGCCCCCGCGTCCCCGAAACAGTGCGGCTCGGCCGTGCCTTTGGATGCCGTGGACCGAAACAGTGCCGCTCCGCCGGTGGTGCCTTGACATTTGGGGCCATAGGGGCGGTGCCCCGCCATTTTGGGGGGATGCGGGGGCGAGGCCGCCCGGTGCCGTGCCATTTGGGGGGATGCGGGGGCGAGGCCGCCCGGTGCCGTGCCATTTGGGGGGATGCGGGGGCGAAGCCCCTGCAGGAGTTGTTAATTTTTTGTGAAGGTAACTACCTATAGCCGTAAAAGCTCGATGACGTTGCCGCTTTCGCAAGAAAGCGACGCTCGTCACAGTGACCCTGATGAGTATCGTCTGCGTCACTGCATGAAGTGGGACGTACCGGCTCTGAACTGCGGTAACAGGACTGTCGGAATGCCGGGGCGTTGGTGTCATCCGATCGTGTGACCAGTACGATTCCCTGCATGACCGACCGTGACGACCTCGGTAAACTTGTTACTGACTTGGCTGTGGTACACGGTCGCGTGAGGTTGTCGTCGGGTGGCGAGGCGGATTTCTATGTGGACCTGCGCCGGATCACCCTTCATCACGCGGCCGCACCGCTGGTTGGGCGAGTGATGCTCGATCTCGTCGCGGACTGGGAGTTTGACGTCGTGGGCGGGTTGACGTTAGGGGCAGATCCCGTCGCCACGGCGATGTTGCACGCGGCTGCCGCACGTGGCCGAGCGGTGGATGCGTGCGTCGTCCGAAAGGCCGAGAAGGTGCACGGCCTGCAAAGACGTATCGAAGGACCCGATGTTGCGGGACGGCGGGTCCTCGCGGTCGAAGACACCTCCACCACCGGGACGAGCGTAATAACGGCGGTGGAGGCGTTTCGGCAGGCAGGAGCCGAGGTAGTAGGCGTAGCGGTTATCCTCGATCGAGGTGCGGGTGATGTGGTGCGATCCGCTGGGCTGAGCTACCGCTCGGTATTTTCGCTGGCCGACCTCGGCCTTGCGGCTTGAAAAATTGCCGATTCGGACCTGCGTATATGCAGGCGGGTCGATGCTGTTGGTGGAAGGATGGAATACGTGGGAACTGCTCTGGCCGAGATGACAATGCCTCAGATTTCGCCGCTTGCCGGCGAACCGATCGACCGTGCTGACGCCGAGCGCCTCGCTGGGGTGCTCAAGGCGCTTGCCGACCCGGCCCGACTCAGGCTGTTGAGCCTGATCCAGTCGGCCCAGGAAGGTGAGGCGTGCGTCTGCGACTTGACCGCGCCGCTGGGCCTGTCCCAGCCGACGGTCAGTCACCACCTCCGCATCCTGACCGAGGCTGGACTGCTCGAGCGGGAGAAGCGGGGCGTGTGGGCGTTCTACCGGATCGTCCCGACCGCGATCGGGACGATCGCCGACCTGCTCACGCCGCCGCGTAAGCGCGCCACCAAGAAGGCGCCGCGCTGACCCATCGCTCGGGCCGGCTCGCGGCCCGGACGACGCGGTTTCGTCCCTCCACCCCGGTGACGGTGGAGGGACGGGCGTGAACTACATCGACGGGGATCCGCGCGACCAGCTCGCTCATGTGGGGAGCGACATGGTCCGCGCGGGCCTTGTCGTGGGCTCCGGCGGCAATCTGTCGGCCCGGATACCCGGCCTCGACGAGTGCTGGGTGACCGCGGCCGGCACGTGGCTGGACCGGCTCGACCGGTCCTCCTTCGTGCGCGTCGACCTGACCGACGGCTCCTGCGCGACGCAGGGTCCCCGGCCGACCTCTGAGCTGTCGTTGCACCTGGCGACCTATGCGCGCCGTCCCGACGTGACCGCCGTCGTCCACCTGCATCCGCAGACGGTGCTGCTGCTCGACGCCCTCGACCAGCCCGTCCGGCTGGTCACCACCGATCACGCCTTCTATCTACGGCGGGTCGTGACGGCACCGTTCCGGCTGCCGGGGAGCGCCGCGCTGGCCGACGAGGCTGCCGCGGCCGTCGCCGACGGCACCAACTGCGTGATCCTGTCGCACCACGGCTGCTCCGTCCTGGCCGACAGCGTCGAACTGGCGCACAAGCGCGCGCTGTATCTGGAGGAGGCGGCGCGGCTCACCTACCGGGCGCTCGCCCTCGGCCGACTCGACGCCCTGCGCGACTGCCCGGCCGAGTTCGTCGCGAGCGTGGAGTCCGGCAGCAACCTTGTGTGAGCCCAGGCATACGCCCAGTAATCTCGGCCGGTACGTAGGCCTCTGCCGCCTTGCCGGCCCCTTGCGTTCGCCTTGTATCGACCTAAGCTTGCGCGCGGAAACCAAACGGTCTCACCTGGGGGAACCGTGCACGGACGTCACACCGCCAACGACAACAAAACGGGTGGCCGCTCTCTACGCGGACCACTCGCGCTCGGCGTGGTGGTCGCACTGGTTGCCCTGACCGTCGTCGCGGTCCGTGTGGTGGCGGCGGACGCTACCGGGTGCAGCAGCGGCGTGCGCCTCAATATCGCCGCCAACCCCGACGTCTACCCCGCCGTGCGCGAGGCGGCCACCCGCTGGGTCGACACCAACCCCAAGGTCAACAGCCAGTGCGTACGCGTGCAGGTGACCTCGGTCCCCGCCGCGGACGTCGCCAACGCGCTCGCCGTACGCGCCGGAGCCGGCGCCTTCATCAACGTCGCGGCCAAGCCGGTCCCCACCCCGCCCGACGACGAGGTCCCGGCCGTCTGGATCCCGGACTCCATCTCCTGGGTCGGGCGGGTGCAGGCGGTCAACCGCGACGCGTTCGAGGAGCAGGTGCCGTCGCTCGCGATGAGTCCGGTGGTGCTCGGCATGCCGGAGGCGCTGGCCAGCACCTTGCAAGGGGGCAAGCCGCACAAGCTCACCGCCGAGGAACTGGCCGGCCTGCTGCAGCGCTCGGTCCGCAACGGTGACAAGAACGTCCAGGTCGGGGTCGCCGAGCCGCGCCGTGACGCCGCCGGGCTGGCTGGCGCGGTCCTCATGCACGACACCGTCGCCACCGGTCCGGCGCAGTTGCCCAACCTGGTCGGCGCGTACCGCGGGGTGGGTCTCGTCCCCGACCAGGCCGCCCTCCTGAAGGCCTTCGGCGCCGGCCAGACAGTCGCGCCGATGAGCGAGCAGGCGGTGCTCACCTTCGACGCGGCGTCCCCGCCGGCTCCGCTGGCCGCCGTGCCGCTGGAGGCCAGCCAGTCGCTGGACTACCCGTACGCGGCAGTGGCGGGCAAGCCGCGCGCCATCGCGCGGGCTGCGGAGCAGTTCCGCTCGGTGCTGACCTCGCGCTCCTACCGGGACATCTTCGCCAAGGCCGGCTTCCGGGACGCCGACGGCGGAGCCAACCCCGGCTTCCCGGTCGGGCACGGCGCGACGTCCGATCCCGCGGTCGGCAACCCGCTCGCCGACACGAAGAAGATCGCCGACGTCCTGAGCATCTGGACCGCATCCAAGACGCCCTCGCGGATCATCACGCTGACCGACGTCACCGCGATCATGGGCCAACCGGTCGCTCCCGGCGCGCCGACCCGCATGCAGATCATGCAGAAGACTCAGGTCGACGGGCTGAAGCTGTTCAGCGATGACAGCCAGATGGGGGTGTGGGGGTTCGCGTCCGGGCTGCCGGGCGGCAAGGACTACCACGAGATGGTGCCGATGTCGCCGCTGGACGGCGTGCAACGCAACCGGATCAACGCCGCGATCGCCGGCAACCAGCCGGTGGCCACGAACACCCGGGGCCTCTACGAGTCGATGCTCGCCGCGTACAAGGCGGTCAAGGACGGCTGGCAGGAGGGCAAGTCCAACACGGTCCTGGTGTTCACCAGCGGCAGCAACACCAAGCAGGACGGGCTCAGCCTCGACGACGTCAACCTGGAGCTGGAGAAGCTGACCGACCCGACGAAGCCGATCCGGGTGGTGCTGCTGGGCTTCGGGCCGGACGTCAACCTCGACGAGTTGACCTCCATCGCCAAGACCACCGGCGGGAAGGCGTTCAAGGTCGAGCGCCCGGAGGAGATCGGAGCGATCTTCCTCCAGGCGCTCATCCGCGGCTGATATCTGCTTTCACGATCATGAAAGGTGGTGCGTCGACGACCGTCAGCGGGCGTCGTCACGGGTGCCGGCAGCGACCGCCTCGCGGCGGGTGCGGCGGCGCTCGGTGTACCCGCGGCCGACCTCGATCATGATCGGCAGCGCCGAGAGGAGCACGATCAGCAGGGTCACCGGCAGGATGTAGGTGTCGATCTTCTCCGGCGGGATCAGGTCGCGGATGTTCTTGGCCAGCGCCCAGCCGGCCAGGATGAGGCCGTCGGTCCAGAGCAGGCCGCCGATGACGTTCCACACGAGGAACCTGCGGGCCGGCATCTCCAGCACGCCGGCGACCGGGTTGAGAAACGTGCGCACGATCGGGATGAAGCGCGCCAGCACGACCGCCTTGGCCGGCCCGTACTTGTTGAAGTAGTACTCGGCCTTGTCCACATACTCCTGCTTGAACAGCCGTGAGTTGGGACGGTCGAACAGGCGCCGCCCGTAACGGGCACCGAGCCAGTGCCCGACCTGCGCACCGGCGATCGCGCAGATTGGCGTGCCGATCAGCAGCCAGGAGAGCGGCAGCCGGGTGCCGACGATGTCGGCGGCCACCGGCGAGGCGGCGATGCCCGCCAGGAACAGCAGCGAGTCGCCGGGCAGGAAGAACCCGACCATCAGGCCGGTCTCGGCGAACATGATGACCCAGACACCGACCAGACCGAAGGTCTTCAGCAGGCCCTTGGCGTCGAGCGGGTTGAGCGCAAGGGTCTCACCCAGCGCCTTGGTCTTCTCGGTGGTATCCACGGGCACACAGGCTACCGGTTGTCCGCGACCTCAGGTCACGGCGGCGGCCGCGGACCGGTCGGGCATCGGCGCCTCACCGGCTGCCTGCTCGACCTCCAGCAGGCTCGTCTCGTGCCGCTCGGCCTCGTAGGCCGCATGTCCGCCCCGCAGCCCGAACAGGCGCTTGGACAGCAGGATGTAGATGACCGCCGCGACGTTGATGATCAGCGCGCCGATGCGCAGCCAGGTGATCTTCTCGGTGAGCTCGTAGATCTCGATCGGGATGAACAGCGAGGTCGCCACCACCGCGAAGTACTCGCCCCAGCGCTTGAGCAACCACAGCCCGACGCCTTCGAGCAGCTGGAGGCCGCCATAGACGATCAGGCCGACGGCCAGCCACAGCAGCGTGTTGCCGCGCGCCTCGATGACCGTGCGGATCGTGTGCACGATCGCCGAGTCGTCCAGATTCCAGCCGATCTTGTCGGCGATCGGGCGCAGCAGTGGCAGGTCCTCGTGGAACGCCCGCTGCACCGCGTCCTGGTGCGCCCGGAACCGGAAGATCCCGTATGCGCCCGCCAGCACCACGAGGCCCTTGGCGAACCGTTCGAACGCGAGCAGCCGCAGGATTACCGCGTCGCGCAGCGCCCGGCCACGCATGACGATCGGCGCATCCTCGGCCGGGCCGCTGCCGGCCGGCGGCCCGACGAAGAAGCCCCCGCAGCGCAGGCACCGCCACGCCTCGCCGACCGGGGTGTGGGTGTGCAGGCGGACCCGCAATTCGTCCTCGGTCGGCGCGTAGGTGACGTGCCCGCGCCGTCCGCACACCCGAAGGTTCCAGTCCACGAAGCCACGCTACAGCCGCGGATCAACCGGCTCGCTCTCCGTCGCGAGGATCGCGAACACCATTTCGTGTATCCGCCACAGCGGCTCGCCCGCGGCCACCCGGTCCAGCGCGGCCAGACCGAGGGCGTACTCGCGCAGCGCCATGGACCGCTTGCGCCCCAGCCCGCGCTGTCGCAGCCGGGCCAGCCGCGCCGGCTCGACGTAGTCCGGCCCGTAGATGATCCGCAGGTACTCCCGGCCCCGGCACTTCACGCCCGGCTGGATCCGGCCGGCCGGCACGCCGGGCAGCGGCTTGACGACCATGCCCTCGCCGCCGGCTCCGGTCAGCTCCAGCCACCACTCGGTGGCCTTCCCGACCTCGTCGACCGGGGCCACCAGCCGGCGGGTCGGGGTGAACAGGTCGCCGTCGGCCTGCACCAGCCGGTCCGCCATCGCCAGGTGCCAGCGGTGGTCCCGGGCGGCGTGCTGCGCTCCCTCACTGGCCAGCACCTGAAACGGCGCCAGCCGGAGGCCGTCGAGCCCGTCGGTCGGCCAGCAGTAGCGGCGGTACGCGGCGGTGAACGCCTCGGCGTCGGCGGCCCGGCCGGCCAGCCGGGCACGCAGCGGGCCCACCTCAAGGCCGCGCTCGGCGGCGGCGTCGAGCACCGACCGGGCCGCGGGCAGGGCAGCCCGCGCGGCGGCGCCCACCCCCGCGTACTGGTCGCGGATCAGCGGCAGCGCCTTCGCCGACCAGGGCAGCAGTTCGGCGTCGAGCAGCAGCCAGTCGCTGCCCAGCTCGTCCCACAGCCGGGCTTCCCCTAGCGCGGTCCGCACCCGGTCGAGCAGCGTCGCTGTCAGCGCGCCGTCGGAGAAGAACGGCCGGCCGGTACGCGTGTACACCGCACCCGCCGGCCCGCCCGCCACGCCGAAGCGCGTCGCGGCCACCCGCTCGTCACGGCAGACCACCAGTACTGCGCGGGAGCCCATGTGCTTCTCCTCGCAAACCACGGTGGTGACGCCGGCGTGCCGGTAGTCGGCCAGCGCCTCGGCCGGATGCTCCAGGTAGCCGTCCACTGCGCAGGGCGAGGACCGCAGCTTGCGAGGACCGCAGTCGCAAGCCAGCGGCCCAGTGGACGTGGAGCACGGCGCCATCGTCGGCGGCAGCCACAGCAGCCAGCGCGGGTCGACGGCGAACCGGCTCATCACCTCCAGGGCCGCGGCCGCGTTCTCCGCGGCCACGGTGATCCGCCCGTACCCGGTATCCAGGTGCCGCCGTCCGACGACGTCGCCGAGGTTGAGCAGGTCCGGTTCCGGCGCCGCCGGCGGCGACAATGGACGGACCGGCTCGTAGTACGTGCGGGCCGCCGGCACGCTGACCAGCTCCCGCTCCGGGTAACGCAGCGCGGTCAGCGACCCGCCGAACACGCAGCCGGTGTCCAGGCAGATCGTGTTGTTGATCCACTCGGGCGTGGCGACCGGAGTGTGGCCGTAGACCACCATCGCCCCGCCCCGGTACTCCCGGGCCCATGGGTAGCGCACCGGCAGCCCGTACTCGTCGGTTTCGCCGGTGGTCTCGCCGAACAGGCAGAACGCGCGTACCCGGCCCGAGGCGCGGCCGTGGTATGCCTCCTTGAGCCCGGCGTGCGAGACGACCAGCCGGCCGCCGTCGAGGACGTAGTGGCTGATCAGGCCGTCCACAAAGGACTCCACCGCGGCGACGAACTCCGGCGGCTCGCTTTCCAGCTGCGCGAGGGTCTCCGCCAGGCCGTGCGAGACCTTGACGTCGCGCCCGCGCAGCTTGCGCAGCAGCTTCTGCTCGTGGTTTCCGGGCACGCACAGCGCGGTGCCGGCGCGGACCATGCCCATGACGAGGCGCAGGACGCCCGGCGAGTCGGGGCCGCGGTCGACCAGGCCGCCGACGAATACGGCCGTGCGCCCGTCGGGGTGGCGGTGCACACCGGCGTCGTCCGCGATCCAGCCGAGCCGGCCCAGCAGGGCCTCCAGCTCGGAGCGGCAGCCGTGCACGTCACCGATGATGTCGAACGGCCCGGTCAGCTCCCTGCGGTCGTTGAACAGCTTCTGGTACGTGACGACCGCACTGTCCACGTCAGACTGTCCACGCAGGACGTACACCTTGCGGAAGCCCTCCCGCGCCAGCCGGGACAGTGAGCGGCGCAGGTCGCGGTGCTGGCGGGCGAGCACCGGCCGGCCGAAGTCGCGGTCCGGCCGGGCCTGGGTACGCGCCCAGCACTCCTCCTCGGGGAGGTCGAGCACGATGGCGACGGGCAGCACGTCGTGCGCGCGGGCCACCTCGACCAGCGCGGCCCGGGCGTGCTCCTGCACGTTGGTGGCGTCGATGACGGTGAACCGGCCGGCGCGCAGCCGCTTGCCGGCGACGTAGTGCAGTGCGTCGAACGCGTCGACCGAGGCGGACTGGTCGTTCTCGTCGTCGGCGACCATGGCCCGGAACGCGTCCGACGACAGCACCTGGGTCGGCGTGAAGTGCCGGCGCGCGAACGTCGACTTGCCGGAGCCCGAGATGCCGACCAGCGCGACCAGCGACAGCTCCGGGATGGCGAGGTCGGTCATGCGCCACCTCCCTTGGTGAAGACGGCGAGCTGGCTCGGCGCGCCCAGGTCGCGGTCAGTGTCGCCGACGCCGCTTACCGCGACCTGGTAGCCGTACGTATTCGCCGTCGCCGAGGCCCACGCCGCGAACTCCGCCCGCGTCCATTCGAACCGGTGGTCGCTGTGGCGCAGCCGCACCGAGTCACTGTGGCGCATGCCGGTCAGGCCCTCGTAGCGCACGTTGTACTCCACGTTCGGGGTGGTCACGATGACGGTCGCCGGGGCCGCGTGGCCGAAGACCGCGCGGGCCAGCGCTGGCAACCGGGGCGGGTCGACGTGTTCGATCACCTCCATCAGCACCGCCGCGTCGAAGCCGCGCAGCCGGTCGTCGGCGTAGGTCAGCGCCGACTGCCACAGCTTCACGCGCCCGCGCTGCCGCTCGGGCAGCCGGTCGAGGTGCAGCCGCCGCTCGGCGATCGCGAGGGCACGGCTGGACACGTCGCACCCGACGATCTCGGTGTACCGGCGGTCGCGGATGAGTTCGGCGAGCAGCGCGCCACTCCCACAACCCAGATCGAGTACGCGGGCCGCGCCGCCCGCCGCGAGCGCTTCGAGGACCGCGTGCCGCCGCTGCTCGGCCAGGGGTACCCGCCGGGCGGCCGCGGGCAGCTCGGCGTCCTCGTCCGGCGTCGGCTCGGCCTCGACCGCGTCGTCGGCCGCCTCCTCGGTGAGCTGCTCCAGCGCGCTGCGGGCCAGCGCGTGCCGGTGCGCCAGGTAGCGCCGGCTGATCAGCTGCTTCTCCGGGTGCGCGGCGAGCCAGCCGGTGCCGGCGCGCACCAGCTTGTCGACCTCGTCCGGGGCCACCCAGTAGTGCTTGGCGTCGTCGAGGACCGGCAGCAGCACGTACACCTGGTTGAGCGCGTCGGACAGCCGCAGCGTGCCCACCAGGGTGAGGTCGACGTAGCGGCTGTCACCCCACTCCGGGTGCGTCTCGTCGAGCGGGATCGCCGCCGCGGTGACCGCCCAGCCGAGCGGTTCGAACAGGCGGGTCGCGAGGTCGGCGCCGCCGCGGCACCGCAACACGGGTACCCGAAGTTCCAGCGGAATGGGGGTCGCGGCGAGGTCGGGCCGCTCCCGGCTCTCCCCGCGCAGCGCGGTGCGGAACACCTTCGCGATGGCCACCGACAGCAGGCTGGACGCGGCGTACGCCCGGTCGTTGACGTACTGCCCGAGGCTGAACCTGTCGGGCCCGCCGCGGCTGGTGAGCGCCTCCGGGTCCACCTCCAGGATCAGCGCTGCCGTGCACCGCTCGGCGTGCGCCTCGGGGTAGCAGACATGGGCCGTCCCGCTGGACAGCGCGAAGGTCTGCACCCGGTCCGGGTGCTTGGCCAGCAGGTACCCGAGGTCGGTGGCCGGCCGGCGGGTCGTGGTGACGGTGAGCAGCACGCCGGTCATGCTGCCAGCCTTTGCGTCGCCGCCATGCACTGTTTTCAGGCACCGGACATGGCGGTGGCCCAGCGGGCGGCATAGCGTGGGAAGCGTGGCGGGCGACACGCTCGATCTGAACGATCCATACACGGTGCCGACGAGCTACTGGCACCGGCTCGACGACGGGCGCATCCAGTGCGACGTCTGCCCGCGCGCGTGCAAGCTGCACGAAGGCCAGCGCGGGCTGTGCTTCGTGCGCGGTCGTGTGGACGACCAGGTGGTCCTCGCCAGCTACGGCCGCTCGTCCGGCTTCTGCGTCGACCCGATCGAGAAGAAGCCCCTCAACCACTTCCTGCCCGGCTCCGCCGTCCTGTCGTTCGGCACGGCGGGCTGCAACCTCGCGTGCCGGTTCTGCCAGAACTGGGACATCTCCAAGTCGCGGGAGATCGACACGCTGTCGTCGTCGGCGTCACCGTCGACGCTGGCCGAGGCAGCCGAGCGGCTCGGCTGTCGCAGCGTGGCGTTCACGTACAACGACCCGGTGATCTTCATGGAGTACGCGATGGACGTCGCGGACGCCTGCCACGAACGCGGGATCCGGGCTGTCGCGGTCAGCGCCGGGTACATGAACGCCGCGCCCCGGGCGGAGTTCTACCAGCACATGGACGCCGCCAACATCGACCTGAAGGCGTTCAGCGAGTCCTTCTACTCGAAGATCACCTTCGCGCGGCTGCCCGTCGTGCTGGAGACGCTGGAGTACCTGCGCGACACCGACGTCTGGTTCGAGGTGACCACGCTGCTCATCCCCGACCACAACGACTCCGACGCCGAGATCGCGGCGGAGTGCGCGTGGTTCTACGACCACCTCGGGCCCGACGTGCCGCTGCACTTCTCGGCGTTCCACCCCGACTTCAAGATGCGCGACGTGCCGCCCACCCCGCCCGCGACGCTCAGCCGGGCCCGGCGGATCGCGCGCGAGCACGGACTGCGATACGTCTACACCGGCAACGTCCACGACCCTGACGGCCAGACCACCACGTGCCCCGGCTGTGGTAAGCCACTGATCGTGCGTGACTGGTATGTCATCGAGGGCTATCGGGTGACCGACGACGGCCGGTGCGGGTACTGCGATACGCCGATCCCCGGGCGCTTCGACGGCCCGGTCGGCACGTGGGGATCACGCCGGATGCCGGTGCGCTTGGCGATGAGCCCGCGGAGCGCATGATGCCGGTCCTGGGCGCCGCCGGCAACGCGGTGCGCCCGCCGGCGGTGGCCGGCGCGTTCTACCCGGCCGACCCGGTCGACCTCGCCGCCCAGGTCGACGCGCTGCTCGACGCCGTGGCGGTGCCCGCCGACGACGTGCTCGCGCCGGCCTATGTGGTCCCGCACGCCGGCTACCGGTACTCCGGCCCGACCGCCGCGCACGTGTACGCCCGCCTGCGCCGGCACGCCTCCGAGGTGTCCCGCCTGGTGGTCCTGGGGCCGGCTCATCGCGTACCCGTGGAGGGGTCCGTCGTGTCCGGCGCGGCCCGGTGGCGGACGCCGCTCGGCGAGGTGCCGGTCGACCCGGGCGCGGTGACGATTGCCAACGACGGGTACGCGGTGATCGACGACGTGCCACACGCGCCTGAGCACTCGATCGAGGTGCAGTTACCGTTTCTGCAGCGCGCGCTCGGCGCCGTGCCGGTGCTCCCGATCGTGGTCGGCCTGTCCAATGTGGACGACGTGGTGATGACGATCGCGTCGGCCGTCGAGCTGGAGCCGGCCGGCACGGTCGTGCTGTGCAGCACCGACCTGTCCCACTACCTGCCCGACGAGCAGGCCCGGCGGCAGGACGCGCGGACCGCACAGGCGATCCTGGACCTGGCCCCCGAGCGGATCGGGGCACACGACGCGTGCGGCGTGTTCGCCCTGCGCGGCGTGGTCGGGTGGGCCCGGCGCGGTGGGCTGCGTCCGGAGTTGCTCCAGCTCGCGACGAGCGCCGAGACCGGCGGCGACCCGGGCCGCGTGGTCGGCTATCCCGCGGTCGCCTTCTCCGCGCCACCGCCTCCCTCCGCGCGGTCGAGGCGAGGAGGGCTGCCCGCATGACTGCCACGACGTGGTCCGGACGGCGGTAAATGTCGCGATCCGTGAAGTAGCGCATCCGCCAGCCGCGCGTCTCCAACCAGTTGTGCCGCTCCCGGTCGTTGCGCATCCGGTCGCGATCCAGATGGGATTGGCCGTCGTACTCAGCGGCCACGCGCTGCTCACGCCAGCCCAGGTCCAGGCGGTACCGCGGGTCGCCCCAGTCGTCGGGTACCCACAGCTGGGGCTCGGGTGCGGGCAGCCGGCCGTCGAGGACGATGAGGCGCAGATGGCTCTCCTGGCGGCACTCGGCGCGCCCGTCGGCCAGCGGGACGAGCTGGCGCGCCTGCCGGATGCCGCGCAGCCCCGCGTGCAACGCCAGCTCGGTCGCCAGCTCGTCGTGGCCGGTCGCTCTACTCCGCAGCGCCGCGTCCAGCACCGCGAGGGCGTCGGGCCGGCGCGCCGACCGGGCCAGGTCGATCGCGCAGCGGGCCGCCGGGACGCATGGCAGCCCTTCGATCAGCGCCGGTTCGAACGGCAGGGCCGCCTGGTGCGTTGCCACGCCTCTGATGTCGGGGAACGGTTTGCCGGCGGGCACAACCACGTGTATGCGGTCGCTGCGGAGCACGCCGAACCCGTGCAGCTCGGCGGCGGTGTGGTACGCGAACGACACGTGCGGCGCAACGATGCGGCGCAGCGCCTCCAGCCGCGCGGCCAGCGATGCGGTGGCGGGGGCGTAGAGGTCGCGGTGGAGTCGGACGGTCGTGCCGCGGGCCACGGCCGTGCGGATGCGTCGCCGGGTCACGCCGATCGACCGTAGCTCCTCGTATCGCCATGCGTTCATGCCGAGAGGGTGGCCGAATCGCGGGCGCCCGCGCTGGCTGCGCCGGCGAACCTGTGGACAGCAAGGGTGCCTGTGGACAACCCGGTCTAGCGTGCGGATGTGTGGTATGCCCGCCCGTTGATCTAGGAGTTGTGGTCGGACAAACCGGGCACGGAGCGGCCATAACTCCTAGATCGGCGAGGAGGGCCAAAGATCCGGCGCAATGAAAGCGGCGCCTCGGGCCGTCTATGGTTCGAGAGCCTTCGGAGGTACGCGTGACATACGAGGAGTTCGTCAGCTCCCGGTTACAGTCGCTGCTGCGCTACGCCGTCATGCTCACCGGCGACCCGCATACCGCGCAGGACCTGGTCCAGGAGACCATGATCCGGGTCCAGCTCAAGTGGCGCCGGGTGGTCAAGGCCGACCAGCCGGAGCGGTACGTGCAGCGCATGCTCACCAACGCGTACATCGACCTGCGCAGAGGGTCCTGGCTGCGGCGGGTGACCCTCCAAGCGGAGCCGGCCGAGCCACGGGCCAACGCAAACAGCGATCACGCCGAGCGCACCGCCGCCCGGGACGAGATGTGGCTGCTGCTGGCCCGCCTGCCCCGACGGCAGCGGGCTGCGCTCGTACTCCGGTACTACGAGGGCCTCCCCGACGGAGAGATAGCCGAGGTGCTCGGTTGCGCCGTCGGCACCGTGCGCGCGCACATCTCGCGCGCACTTGCCACGCTACGGGCCCACCTGGTGCCGGCCCTGGCTGTCAGTGGGGATGTGCAGCAATGATCGAAGACCAGCTGCGGGCGAGCTTCGCGCGCCACGAGGATCTTGTGCCGCAGGCCCAGGACCTCACCGGGAAGATCGACGCGGGTGCCCGCCGGATGCGCCGCACGCGGGCGACGGTCACGTCCAGCCTCGCGGCCCTGGCCGTGTTCGCCGCGATCGCGGTGCCGGTGCTGGGGCCGCGCCTGGCCGGCATGGTCAACACCGCCAAGATCGCGGCGGGTGCCAAGAGCACCACCCCCAACCACGCCAGTGTCACCGGCCCGCTGAACTTCCTGGTCCTCGGCCTCGACCGGCGCCCGACCCAGCCGACCAGCGAGCCGGCCCGCGCCGACACGATCATGATCATGCACCTTCCGGCCGGGCTGGAGCGCGGCTATCTGTTCTCCGTACCGCGGGATCTGCTCGTCGAGATCCCGGGTCGTGGCAAGGACAAGATCAACGCGGCGTACGCGTACGGTGGAAAAGATCTTGCGAAGCGGACGGTGGAGCAGCTGACCGGCCTGAGCTTCGACGGCACCGCCGAAGTGCGGTTCGAAGGGCTGAGCCGGCTGACCGACGCGCTCGGCGGGGTGCCGATGTGCATCGACCAGAAGGTGGTCTCGATCCACACCAAGAAGGTGTTCGACCCGCAGTGCCAGCGGTTCACCGGGGCCGACGCGCTGGACTTCCTGCGCCAGCGGTACACGCTGCCGGGCGGCACGATCGACCGGGACCGCCATGCCCGGCAGTTCGTGTCCGCGCTGCTGGACGAGGCCGGCAACGCCGACCTGATGTCCGACCCGGCGAAGCTGACCAAGGTGATCAGGGCGACCGGCGACGCCATGACGCTGGACCTGGACCGGATCGGGCTGCTCGACCTCGCCTGGGCGGTGCGCGGGCTGCGGGCGGAGAACCTGACCGGCGACGAGGTGCCGACCACCAGCGGGACGTATCACGGCTCGGCGGTCGAGATCGCCACCCCGAAGGCGGCGGTCCTCTTCGAGGCCCTGCGTAACGACAACGCGAGCGGGTGGGTGGCCGGGAAGTAGACAATGAGCGGGTGCCCGAACGACTAGTGGTGATCGGCGGCAACGCCGCCGGCATGTCAGCCGCGTCCCAGGCCCGCAAGCGCCGCGGGCCGGACGACCTGGAGATCGTCGTGTTCGAACGCGGCCACTTCACGTCGTACTCGTCCTGCGGCATCCCGTACTGGGTCGGCGGCGTGGTGAACGGGCCGCAGGCCCTGGTCACCCGCGCGCCGCAGACGTTCCGCGACGAGTACGCCATCGACGTGCGGCTCGGCCGCGAGGTGACCGGGATCGACCTGGGCCGGCGCGAGGTCGTCGTGGGAGACACCCGCGAGCGCTTCGACCAGCTCGTCTACGCACCGGGCGCCACTCCGGTCCGCCCGGACTGGGCCGGCGGCGACATCGCCGGGGTGTTCGGCGTGCAGACCCTCGACGACGGCGCGGCGCTCACCGGGTGGCTGGAGCGCCCGCTCACGCACGCCGTCGTCGTCGGCGGCGGCTACATCGGGGTGGAGATGGCCGAGGCGCTGGTCCGGCGCGGCCTCGCCGTCACCCTGGTCGAGAAGCTGCCGGAGCCGATGTCCACCGTGGATCCGGACATGGGCGCGCTGGTCCGTGAGGCGATCATCGGCCTGGGCATCGATGTGCTCACCGGCGTCACGGTGACTGCCTTGGAGGAGCAGGACGGCCGGGTCCGCGCGGTGGTCACCGACGCCGGGCCGCTGCCGGCCGACGTCGTGGTCCTTGGTCTGGGGGTACGTCCGAACTCCGATCTCGCCCGCGCGGCCGGTCTACCGGTCGGCCGCACCGGTGGCGTCCTCACTGACCTGCGCATGCGCGTCACCGACGGGGTGTGGGCGGCCGGCGACTGCGTGGAGACCGTGCACCGGGTGAGCGGGCGGCCGGTGTACGTGCCGCTGGGCACCCACGCCAACAAGCAGGGCCGGGTGGCCGGCATCAACATCGGCGGTGGGTACGCGACGTTTCCCGGCGTGGTGGGCACCGCGGTGACGAAGGTGTGCGACCTGGAGGTGGGCCGCACCGGCCTGCTGGAGCGGGACGCGGAGGCCGCCGGGTTCTCGTTCGTCACCGCCACGGTCCGGTCCACCAACCGCGCCGGCTACTTTCCCGGCGCCGAGAAGATGGCCATCAAGCTGATCGCCGAGCGCAAGACCGGCCTGCTACTCGGCGCGCAGATCGTCGGCCGCAACGAGGCGGCCAAGCGCGTGGACGCTCTGGCCATCGCGCTCTGGCACGGCTCGACCGTGGAGGAGATGACCGCCCTCGACCTCGGCTATGCGCCGCCGTACGCCCCGGTCTGGGACCCGGTGCTCATCGCGGCGCGCAAAGCCGCCGAGGCCGTCGAAGCCGATCAACGGTAGTCGTCGTCCAGCTCGACGATCTGGGACTGCTCGTAGGCGTCGGCCTCGTTGGTTTCGAACGGCACGCGCGGCTCATCCCGCAGATCGGCCGGGTTGGCCGGCAGCGCCTGCTCGAACGCGTCGGCCGGCGGTGCCTCCAGATCCTCGTCCGGGTCGAAGTCGTCCTCGACGACCAGGTACTCCTCATCGGGTTGTGTCATAACTGGCCTCCCACCGCTTGACCACACCCATACGGTACGCACCCCTTGCCCACCGGTGCGCTCCGAAACGAGTATCGGGGGTGTGCCGTTTGCCGGGTCCCCGCGTAGGCCCCTTCCGCGCTGCGGGATACTTCTCGCGAGGCCAGTGCCGTCATCATCCATCGCCTGACTCGCCGAGGAGCGCGCAATGCCCATCGCTTCGCCAGATGCCTACGCCGAGATGTTCGACCGTGCCAAGGCCGGCGCGTTCGCCTACCCGGCCATCAATGTCAGCTCGTCGCAGACGCTCAACGCGGCACTGCGCGGCTTCGCCGAGGCGGAGAGCGACGGCATCATCCAGATCTCGACGGGTGGCGCCGAGTACCTGTCCGGGCCGACGGTGAAAGACATGGTCACCGGCAGCGTCGCGTTCGCCGCGTACGCACGCGAGGTCGCCAAGAAGTACCCGGTGAACATCGGCCTGCACACCGACCACTGCCCGAAGGACAAGCTGGACAAGTTCGTCCGGCCGCTGCTGGCCATCTCCAAGGAGCGGGTGAAGAACGGCGAGGAGCCGCTGTTCCAGTCGCACATGTGGGACGGCTCGGCGGTGCCGCTGGCCGAGAACCTGGAGGTCGCGGAGGAGCTGCTCGCCGAGGCGGCGGCCGCCAAGGTGATCCTGGAGATCGAGGTCGGCGTCGTCGGCGGCGAGGAGGACGGCATCGTCGGCGCGATCGACGAGAAGCTCTACACTACCCCGGGTGACGGTCTGGCCACCGCCGAGGCGCTGGGCCTGGGCGAGAAGGGCCGCTACATCGTCGCGCTGACCTTCGGCAACGTGCACGGCGTCTACAAGCCGGGCAACGTGAAGCTGCGCCCGGAGATCCTCAAGGAGATCCAGGACGCGGTCGGCGCCAAGTTCGGCAAGGAGAAGCCGTTCAGCCTGGTGTTCCACGGCGGCTCCGGTTCGCTGCTGGAGGAGATCCGCGCGGCGCTGGACTACGGCGTGGTGAAGATGAACGTCGACACCGACACGCAGTACGCGTTCACCCGCCCGGTCGCCGACCACATGTTCCGCAACTACGACGGCGTGCTGAAGGTCGACGGCGACGTCGGCAGCAAGAAGGCCTACGACCCGCGGTCGTGGGGCAAGGCGGGCGAGGAGGGCATGGCGAAGCGGGTCGTGCGGGCCTGCGAGGACCTGCGCTCGGTCGGCACCACGATGCTCAAGTAGCCGTTTCTTGCGTGAGTAGGGCGCCCCTATCACCGGTCCTGCCGTGATAGGGGCGCCCTACTCAGCGGCAGGGGCGGTCAGCAGGGCGACCGCCTCCGTGACGTCGTCGGTCAGGTGCAGGGTGCTCCTCAGGTCGCCCGCCGGCGAGGCGGCGAACAGTGGGGCCAGCAACTCCCGCACCGGCAGGCGCTTCGTCCAGTACTCGGTGTCCACGAAGACGTAGGGCCCGCTCTGCCCGTCGGTGGCGTAGAACGTCTTCGTCGCCGCCTGGAAGATCTCCTGCACCGTGCCGGCCCAGCCGGGCGCGAAGACGATGCCGCCGCGAGCCAGCCGCAGGATGGTGTCCTCGCGGACCGCGTTCGAGAAGTACTTCGCGATCTTGGCGGCGAAGAGGTTGGCCGGCTCGTGCCCGTACAGCCAGGTGGGGATCGACAACCCGCCGCGCCGGGCCCAGGCGAGGGGCTCGTCCCCGCCGGCGGCCGGGAACCGCTCGCGCACGTCGAGCGCGGCAGCGGTGTACGGGTCGTGGTCGCGGAAGTCGGGCGCGACCGCGAGGGCGTCGATCGCCGCGGCCACCGCCTCGCGCGAGTGACCGGCCAGGTACGCGCCGAGGTTCGCCGCCTCCATCACACCCGGGCCGCCGCCGGTCACCACCAGCCGGCCGGCGCGCGCGAGTTCCCAGCCCAGCGCGGCGGCCAGCCGGTAGGCGGCCGAGCCCCGCGCCACGGCGTGCCCACCCATCACGCCGACCGACGCGGCCGGTCCGCGCGCCGCCGCCCAGGCGCGGGTCGCGTCGGCGAGCGCCTTGTCGATACCGGTGTCGTGCAGTCGCTGCACCAGCGCCTCCCGGGGCGTGGGCAGCGCGCCACCGGCGCCGCGGAAATGCTCGTACACCCGGGTGTCGTACATCGCGGCGAAGCCGCCCTCGGCGAAACCGGTGGCCAGGTCGTCGGGCGTGTAGAGGCGGCTCGGATGGGTCGGGTAGGGGCGTCCGGTGAACGCCGGCACGACCAGCGCGCCCCGGCGCACCAGGTCGGCCGCGAGCGCCAGGCTCGGGAACCGGCAGCCGATGAACAGCGCGTCGTGCACGTCGACGCCGGTCAGATCGACCGGTGGGTCGCCATCGAGGTCCAGGTCCACGATGATCAGACCCGCGAGGGTACCCGCGGCGAGGTGATGATCCAGTTCCGCGCGCGACTCGACTTCCAGCGGCGTGTCGTCGTGCGGGGTGATGACGTCGATGGGTGGCGGAGTGGGCATGCCGTTATCCTGCGGCATCCGACCCGACGCAGAGCGATGACCCGACCGCTAGTGCCGGGTCATCGCCGTACCGGGTCCTGGGGAGGCTCCGGACTTTCATTTGTAGTCCTCCTTGCACAAATGTGCACCAGCCGTACGCGTGACGAACACCTCAACCTTTTGGCCATCGACGGGTTGCCGGCCGAGGTTGAATTGCGGCATGCCGAACCTCCTGCCCGAACCCGCGGCCACGCTGCTGCCCGCCACTCCGGACGCCGACGCGGCCTTTGCCGGGGCCAGCGCCGCCGAGGTCGCCGCCGCCGAGGTCGGCGGGGTGGGCTCGGCCGATGCGGTCGGCGGGTGGGACGAGTTGAAGTCGGTCGCGGCGAAGTTTCCGACCTACAGCGCCGTGTGGGCCCGGCTCGCCGAGCGGGCGCTCACCGCCGGCGACTCCGTCACGGCATACGCGTACGCCCGGACCGGCTACCACCGGGGCCTTGACCAGCTGCGCCGCAACGGGTGGCGCGGGCACGGGCCGGTGCCGTGGTCGCACGAGCCCAACCGGGGCTTCCTGCGCAGCGTGAGCGCCCTGGGCCGGGCCGCCGATGCGATCGGCGAGGCGGATGAGGCGGCGCGCTGCGCCCAGTTGCTGCGCGACTGCGACCCCGCCGCGGGCGACGCCCTCTCGGGTTAGCGGCCCGCCCATCCCGCGATCTTGGTGGCTAATTGCGGCTATGGCAGCAACTTGTCACCAAGATCGCGGCAATGGCGGGCCGGCGAACGTTGGTGGCCACCGCACTACAGGCCTTCGGCGACGGCGGCGGCGATCTTCAGCCAGGCCATCCGGGTCGGCGCGGACAGCTGGTTGTAACGCAGCGGCTCCCCGGAGTCGATGAGCCGTTCGTATGGCGCCAGCAACACTGTCCGGGTACGCGCGGCGAAGTGCTGCATGATCGCCGGAATGTCCAGCTCGCGCCGGCTCGGCGGCATGGACACCACGGTCACCGCCTGGCGGACCAGCCGGTGCAGCCCCTGCTGCTCCAGGTAGTCCAGCATCCGGGCCGCGGTCTCCGCCGAGTCGTTACGCGCCGACATGGTCACCACGAGCTGGTCGGTGGCGTCGATGGCCGCCTGCCAGTTCTCCGCGCGCACGTTGTTGCCGGTGTCCACGAAGATCAGCTTGTAGAACCGGCTGACGATCTCGCGGATCTCGCCGAACGCCATCGCGGTGAGCATCTCGCCGGCCGTCGCGGACTCGTCCGAGGCGAGCACGTCGAACATGCCCTCGCCCTGGGCCCGCACGTACTGCGACAGGTCGCCGACCCGCCCATGCGCGCCGCGGAAGTTGTCCAGGTCACGCAGCAGATCGCGCACCGTACGCGCGTGGAAGTCCTGCTGGGCGCGCATGCCGAGGGTGCCCTGGGTCTCGTTGTTGTCCCACGCCAGCACGTATCCGCCGCGCCGCTGGCCGAACGTCATCCCCAGCAGCAGCACGGCCATGGTCTTGCCGGCGCCGCCCTTCGGGTTGACGACCGTCACCTGGCGCAGGCCGCCGAAGTTGCGCCGCACCGTCTCGATGTCGTGGCGGTACTCCTGCTCGCGCCGCCCGGGACCGAGGTTGACCAGGCCGAGCGTGCTCTTGCGGAGGGCGCCGCGCACGCCCATCGTGGCGACCGGATCGGCCGGACGCACGGCCCGGCGGCGCGCGAAGTCCTCCGCCGTCGGGACCGGCCCGTCCGCACCCCATTCCTGGGGCACTTGCTGCTGCTGCGGCGTCTGGTAGACCCCGGGCGCTGGTGAGTACTGGGCCGGTGCGTACTGTGCCGGCGGCGGCTGCGGGGGATAGGCGTACCCCGGGTGCGGCGCGGCCGCGGGCGGCACCACACCGGGCGGGAACGGCCCTGGCGGCGTCGGGCGCTCCGGCTGGGCCGGCGGCACCGGCGGCTGAGCCACAGGTGGGTAGGGCTGGCCGGGTAGCGGCTGCGGCGGCCCGGGGACCTGGTGGGGCGGTCCGGACACCGGCGGACCCGAGGCCGGCGGTCCGGAGACCGGCGGACCCGAGGTCGGCGGTCCGGAGACCGGCGCGGGTGGCACCGACGGCTCGGGGACCCAGGCCGGGGGCATCGGCATCGGCGGTTGGCCGACGGGCGCCGGGGCGACGGGTGGCTGGGGGGCCACGGCGGGCGGTGCCGCCGCGGCTACCGGCGGCACGGCGGGAGCCGGGACCGGCGGGGGAGGAGGTCCCATCGGCGAGGCCGGCACCGCCGAGGTGGGGGCTGGTGAGTCCGGTGCCGGGACCGGCGGTGGCGGACCGACCGGCGGCGGGTCGTTGGGGCGGTAGATGCCCGGCTCAAAGCGGATCGGCGGCCGGGTGGGCGGCGCGGCGGGCGGCGCACCGGGCGGCGCAGCGGGCGGCGCAGCGGGTGGCGGACCGGGAGGCGCCACGTTGCCGGCGCCGCTGAACCCGTTACCACTGACCGGCTCGGGCGGGGTGGGCGCCAGCGGGGGCTGGTTCCAGGGCGAACCGACCTGCTCCTCGCGAGCGCGCGGAGGCATCACGGGCGTCACGGGAGTCACGGGTGGCGACCAGGTCACCGGGGTCGTCGGGTCGATCGCCACCGGCTCGCCGTGCACGATGGCGGGCGGCTGGTCCCGGTTGGCGACGCCACGGTCGTCACGCGATGACGCGACGTTCTCATCCGGCGGCCAGAACGGCTCCTCCACGAGGTACCCCCCTTTCAGCTCGGCAGACCACGAGCACTGTCGCACACAGTTTCGAAGACATCACGGTAGCGTCAGGACGTGTACGCCGCCCACGCCCCGCGCTCCATCCACCAGGTGCGCTTACGTCCAAGTGTGCCGGCCACCCCATCATCGACGAACGGCACCTCGGCGCGCGGATGCACGGCCACCGCACGGCCGCGCGCCCGGCGTACCTCCACGCGGGTCTCCCGCCGACGCGGCCAGCGGCCCACGGTCACCGACAGGGCCACCGCGACGTCGAGCACGCCGTCGGTTGCGTCGGCTCTCGGGGCCAGCGGCAGGCCGTCGAAGGACGAGTAGCCGTCGGCGTTGGCGATGGTGGCCGCGAGCAGCGGCTCGGTGCCGTCGGCGAGCACCGCGTCGTCGACCTCGATCCGGGCCGCGAACGGCACCGCACGCCCCGCCTCGTCCGAGCCGCCGAAGAGCGTCCCGTGCAGCGTCGCCGACCCGCCGTCGTTGCGCAGCAGGTCCAGCCGGCGGGACTGGCCACCGAGGACCGCCGCCGCGACCTTGGCCGGGTCGTCCGGCAGCCCGAGGCGGGTCACCAGGTCGACCGGCGACAAGGGCAGGATTCCGATCGCGGGCAGGTCGGGCAGCGTACGGTCAGCCGGCAGGTCGTCGGGGCGCTGACCGGGCTTCGGCGCGTACCGCCGGATCATTCTCCGGACGACGGCGCGCAACTGGCCGTCGGTGGCCGCGGCGACGATCAGCCGGGCCTCCGCCCGGGGAAGAACGTCATCGATATCACCGTCGGATCCGGCGGTCACGGTCTCGACCGTCGCACCGCCCGCGACGAGGGCGTCGCGGCAGGTGAGGACGGGTACGCGCGGACCGGCGTTCGCGCAGCCCCCGGCGGCCCCGTCATCGAGACTGAGCAGCACCACGTCAAACACCGGCAAGCCTCCTTGTTAGCCTGACACCCCGGGGCGCGGCCGCGGCCGAGCGGCGCCGACCCCTGGAAGGCGGACTTCAAGATGCCAGCGATCGTGCTGATCGGCGCGCAGTGGGGCGACGAGGGCAAGGGCAAGGTTACCGACTTGTTGGGAGAGCGCGTCGACTACGTCGTGCGCTACCAGGGCGGCAACAACGCCGGGCATACGGTGATCACGCCGGACGGGCAGAAGTACGCACTGCATCTGCTGCCGTCCGGAGTGCTGACGCCCGGCTGCGTGCCGGTGATCGGCAACGGGGTGGTGGTCGATCCGAAGGTGCTGCTCACCGAGCTGGACGGGCTGGCCGAGCGGGGCGTCGACGCCTCGAAGCTGATCATTTCCGCCGACGCCCACCTGATCATGCCGCACCACCGGGCGCTGGACCGGGTGGTCGAGCGGTACCTGGGGTCGGCGCGCATCGGCACCACCGGGCGCGGCATCGGGCCGGCCTACGGCGACAAGGTCGCGCGGACCGGCATCCGGGTGCAGGACCTGCTCGATCCGGGCATCTTCCGCAAGAAGCTCGAGCTGGTGCTGCGCGAGAAGAACCAGATCCTGGTCAAGGTCTACAACCGCAAGGGCATCGACACCGACGCCGTCGTCGAGGAGTACCTGGCGTACGCCGAGCGGCTGCGCCCGTACATCGCCGACACCCGGCTGGTGTTGGGCCAGGCGCTCGACGCCGGCAAGACGGTCCTGCTGGAGGGCGCCCAGGCCACGCTGCTGGACGTGGACCACGGCACGTACCCGTTCGTCACGTCGTCCAACCCGACCGCCGGCGGCGCCTGCGTCGGGGCGGGCATCCCACCGACCCGGATCAGCCAGGTCATCGGCGTGATCAAGGCGTACACCACGCGCGTCGGCGCTGGGCCGTTCCCCACCGAGCTGTTCGACGAGAACGGCGCGCACCTGAGCAAGGTCGGTGCCGAGTTCGGCACGACCACCGGCCGGGCCCGCCGCTGCGGCTGGTTCGACGCGGTCGTCGCGCGGTACGCCGTCCGGGTGAACGGCATCACCGACCTGGTGGTCACCAAGCTCGACGTGCTGAGCGGGCTGGAGAACGTGCCGATCTGCGTCGCGTACGAGGTGGACGGCGAGCGCGTCGACGAGATGCCCATGACACAGACCGCGTTCCACCACGCCAAGCCCATCTACGAGGAGCTGCCGGGCTGGTGGGAGGACATCACCAAGTGCCGCACCGAGGCGGAGCTGCCGGAGAACGCCCGCCAGTACATCCAGCGCATCGAGGAGCTGTCCGGCACGAAGGTGAGCGCGGTCGGCGTGGGACCGGGCCGTGAGGAAAACGTCGTCCGCCACCCGCTGCTCTAGGATTTGCCCTCGTGCGCGTACTTCTGATCGGCTCCGGTGGGCGTGAGCACGCCCTAGCGTTGGCGTTTGCCGCCGACCCCTCGGTGACCTCGCTCGTCTGTGCCCCGGGCAACCCCGGGATGGGGGAGCTCGCTCAGCTCGTACCCGTCAATCTCTCCGACGTCGACGCGATCGCGGACCTGGCCGTGGAGACGGCGGCCGACCTCGTGGTGATCGGCCCGGAAGGGCCGCTGGTGGCCGGTGCGGCCGACGCGCTACGCGCGAAGGGCATCCCGGTGTTCGGCCCGTCGCGGGCGGCGGCCCGCCTGGAGGGGTCGAAAGCCTTCGCCAAGGCGGTCATGGACGCGGCCGGGGTGCCGACGGCGCGGTCGCTCGTGTGCGCGCCGGACCGGGTTGCGGCGGCGCTAGACGAGTTCGGGCCGCCGTATGTGGTGAAGGAAGACGGCCTCGCCGCGGGCAAGGGCGTCGTGGTCACCTCCGACCGGTCCGCCGCGCTGGCGCACGCGGCGGCGTGCAGCCGGGTCGTGGTCGAGGAGTACCTCGCGGGGCCGGAGGCGTCGCTGTTCGTCGTCACCGACGGGGTCACCGCGGTGCCGCTGCTGCCGGCGCAGGACTTCAAGCGGGTCGGTGACGGCGACACCGGCCCGAACACCGGCGGGATGGGCGCTTACGCCCCGCTGACCTGGGCCCCGCCGTCACTGGTCGAGGATGTCATGGCGTCGGTGGTGGAGCCGACGCTCGCGGTGATGCGGTCGCGCGGGACGCCCTTCGCCGGTCTGCTGTATGTCGGGCTGGCGCTCACCCCCGACGGCCCGAAGGTGATCGAGTTCAACTGCCGCTTCGGGGACCCGGAGACGCAGGTGGTCCTCGCACTGCTGGAGACGCCGCTGGCGGGCCTGCTGCACGCGGCGGCGGTCGGTTCTCTCGGTTCCCACCCCGCTCTGCGCTGGCGCGACGGGGCGGCGGTCACCGTGGTCGTGGCGTCGTCGGGTTACCCCGCCGCGCCGCGGACAGGTGACGTGATCACCGGGGCCTCAGGGGTGCCCGGCGTGATCCACGCGGGAACCGCTCTCGCCGCGGACGGGTCGTTGGTGTCGGCCGGCGGGCGGGTGCTCTGCTGCACAGCGGTGGGCGCTTCGCTGGCGGCTGCCCGGGATGCGGCCTATGCGCTGGTGGACGGGGTGGCGCTGGAAGGCTCGCACCACCGGCGCGACATTGCGTTGGCCGCCGTCAACGGCGAGATCACAGTCTGACCCCGGGTCGGCCGAGCGCCCGCTAATGGGCGATCTTGGAAGATTGAGCACCGATACTGGTGCCTAAGTCTCCAAGATCGCGGGAACGGTCAGTCGACGATGCGGGGCAGGCGTACCGTCGCGTCCGCCGCGCCGCCGACCGGCGCCGTCGCTGGTGACGGCTGAGCACCCGCCGGTCCTGAGGCGTCGGCTCGGGCCGCCGGGCTGGACGGGGCCATCGGGCCGGCGTTCAGGTATCGACGGATCACCTTGCCGGTGGCGTTGCGGGGCAGCTCGCTGACGACGTGCACCTCGCGCGGCACGCTGAACCTCGCCATGCCCCGGCGCACGTACTCGCGGACCGCCTCGGCGTCCAACTGCTCACCCGGGTACAGCACGAGCCACGCCGCCAGCCGCTGCCCGTATTCGCGGTCCGGCACGCCGACCACGGCCACCTCGCGTACCTGCGGCAGCTCGGCTATCACGTTCTCCACGGCGGACGGATACACGTTTTCCCCACCGGAGATGACCATGTCGTCCTCACGACCGTCCACGTGCAGCAGCCCGCCCGGCGTCATGTGCCCGATATCGCCGGTGTTGATCAGCCCGTCGCGGGACTCGCGGCTGGTGTCGCCGTCGGTGTACCCCTCGAAGAGCATCTCGCTGCCGACGAAGATCCGGCCGATGTGCATCGGCGGGAGCGGATTGCCGCCGGGGTCGAGGATCAGTACCCGGGTGCCGGGCGACGGGCGGCCCCCGCAGGTCGGGTCGCCGCGCAGCTCCGAGGGGGTCGCGATGGTGGCCGAGCCGGCCTCGGTCGAGCCGTACAGGTTGTAGAGCACGTCGCCGAACACGTCCATGAACCGGGGCACCATCGGCGCCGGCAGGGCCGACCCGCTGCTGGCCACGATCTTCAGAGGCGAGGCGAACGGAGCCGCGGGAACCGCGTCCAGCAGCCGCTGGAGCATGATCGGCACGGCGAGCAGCGTGGTGCACTCGTGAGTGCGAATCGCGGCGAGCGTCTCGGCGGGGTCGAACCGCCGGCGCAACACGACCGTCGCGCGGAGCGCGAGTGCGATCTGCAGTCCGGAGTATCCCCAGGTGTGGAACATGGGCGCGGCGATGAACATCCGCTCGCCCGCGCCCATCGGGATGCGGGCGATGACCGCCGCCAGCGGGCCGAAGCCGGCGGGGATCGGCCGTTGCGCGCCCCTGGGCGCGGCGGTCGTGCCGGAGGTGAGGACGATGGTGCGCCCGTGCCGCTCCGGCGGCGGCAGCTCGCCTTCGAGGGCGTGGGCGATCAGGCCGGCCACCGTCGGGCTCGCCCGCCGCGCGCCGCCGTCGGCGCTGACCCGCGCCACCGCCGGGGGGACGGCCGACAACAGCTCGAAGAACTCGTCGTCGTGGATGAGCACGGTGATGCCCTGGTCGTGCAGGACCGTCTCCAGCTGGCCGGGGCCGAGACCGGTGTTGATGAGCACCAGGTCGGCGCCGATGGCGCTGGCGGCGAGCATCGACTCGAACATGGCCACCGAGTTGCGGCACAGCAGCCCCACGCGGTCGCCGGGCCGCACACCCACCCGGCTGCGCAGCGCGTTGGCCAGCCGTTGCGTCCGGTCGGCGAGCTCGCCGTAGGTGACCGTGCGCGTCTCGTCGATCGCCGCGATCCGCTTGGGGTCGCGTCCGGCGGCGGAACGCATTTCGCCGGTGAGGCTGAAGCCCCACCGGCGTAGCGCCTCGACCTGCCGAGCGATCTTGCCCGGTCGGCCGGGATTCAGTAGCCCGCGTCTGGCGAGGGTACGAAGGAGGAAGGCCGCTTCCACGCCCACCTGCCTACCACTCGCGGTGACTTCGGCGGTAATCGTCCCGCTATTGATGTCCTTTGGTACTGCCCCCGGTCCGTCGTTCAGCGGATGTATCGACCGGAGATGGCCCGGGACACAACCAGCCGCTGGATCTCGCTGGTCCCCTCGAAGATGGTGTAGATCTTGGCGTCGCGGTACCACCGCTCGACCGGGTGCTCGCGGAGGAAGCCGGCCCCACCCAGGATCTGGACCGCCTTTTCGGTCACCATGACGGCTACCTCGCCCGCCTTGAGCTTGCTCATCGAGCCCTCACCGGCCTCGAATGGGCGGTTGTTGCGCCCCATCCAGGCCGCGCGCCACACCAGCAGCCGGGCCGCGTCGATCTCCATGCGCATGTCGGCGAGCGCGAACGCGACACCCTGGTTGTCGATGATCGGCCGGCCGAACTGGACGCGGCTCTTCGCGTACTCCAGCGCGTACTCGTACGCGGCCCGCGCGATGCCCAGCGCCTGGGCGCCGACGGTCGGCCGGGACAGCTCGAACGTGCGCATAGCGGCCTGGCCACTGGACTTCTGGCCGGACCTGGCCCGGGCGATCCGCTCGTCGAGGACATCCTTGCCGCCGAGCAGGCAACGCCCCGGCACGCGTACCTCGTCCAGGAACACGTCCGCGGTGTGCGACGCGCGCAGCCCGAGCTTGCGCAGCTTCTTGGTCGCGATGAGCCCGGGCGTGCCGGGCGGCACGATGAACGCGGCCTGCCCGCGCGAGCCCAGCTCCGGGTCGACGCTCGCGGTCACCACGTGGATGTTGGCGATGCCGCCGTTGGTGGCGTAAGCCTTCTGTCCGGTGAGGATCCACTCGTCGGTGGCCTCCTGGTAGCGGGCCCGGGTGCGCATGGCGGCGACGTCGGAACCGGCCTCCGGCTCGGTGGTGCAGAACGCCGCCACCTTGGGGTCGGACACGTCGCCGAAGCACTGCGGCACCCACTCGAACATCTGCTCCGGCGTGCCGGAGCCGTAGATCGAGGCGACCGCCAGTCCGGTGCCGAAGAGGGCCATGCCGATGCCGCCGTCGCCCCAGAAGAGCTCCTCATTGGCGATGCACAGGCTCAGCCCGGTCGGGTCGCCCCAGGTGTTGGCGAGGAACTCGAAGCCGTAGAGCCCGATCTTCGCGGCCTCCTGGATGATCGGCCAGGGTGTCTCCTCGCGCTCGTCCCACTCCGCGGCGGCCGGGCGCACGACCTCGGCGGCGAAGCCGTGCACCCAGTCGCGGAGATCCCGCTGTTCCTCGGTCAGGTCGAGCGAGAACTCAGACATCGCTCAGGCCTTGGGGATGTCGAAGAGGTTGGCGATGTTGGCGGCGAGGCCCAGGTCACCCTTCGCCTTCAGCTTGCCGGTCATGAACATCATCATCGGGTTTCCGTTGCCGGAGACGACCTTGACGAAGTCGACCGGGCCGACGGTGATGGCGAGCTTGGGCTCGTGCTCGGGCGCCGCGGAGAGGGTGCACTTGCCGTCGGCGATGACCAGCTCGTAGGTGTCCACGCCGCCATCCGGCGCGCCGCCGACGCTCCAGTGGATGACCGCGTTGGTCGCGCCCGCGCGATCCGGCCGGAACAGGCTCGGAAACTTGCTGAAGATCGCGTCCAGGGCGGGCTTGCGGTGCTCACCCGAGAGCACTTCGGCGATCTGCGCGTCCGGCGTGGTCTTGACGAGCTGGGCGAACTGCTTCGGCTCGACGGTGGCGAAGTCGATGCCGGCGAGGTCGGACATGGGTCCCCCTAATCGTCTTGAACTTACTCGTGCGTAACCTTACGTGCGAGTAGGTAAGCTGGCAAGCGTGCAGCCGGTCAACTCCAGGCGCGTCCCCCGCGCCGTTCGGGAACAGCAGATGCTCGACGCCGCCGTCGGGATCTTCGCCAAGCGTGGCTTCCACGCCGCATCCATGGACGAGATCGCCGAGGTCGCCGGCATTTCAAAACCGATGGTGTACGCCTACCTGGGCACCAAGGAGGATCTGTTCGTCGCCTGCCTGCACCGGGAGGCGACCCGGCTGGTGGAAGCGGTCGTGGGCTCGGTGGCTCCCGACGCGGGGCCGGCCGACCAGCTCTGGAACGGGCTGCGTGCGTTCTTCGCGTTCGTCGGCGCGCACCGCGACGGCTGGACCATCCTGTACCGGCAGGCCCGCGGTCGGGAGCCGTTCGCCACCGAACTGGCCACGATGCGGGGCACGATGGTGGAGATCATCTCAGGGCTGCTGGCACGCGCGGTCGAGGAGGCCGGCGGGCGCGCGGGCGGGCTGGAGCCGGTGACCTACGCCCTTGTCGGGGCGGCCGAGTCGATGGCCGACTGGCTGGTCGACCACCCCGACGAGGATCCGCAGAAACTGGCGGCCCGGCTGATGAGCTTCATCTGGCTGGGCGCGGAGGACCTGCTGCGGGGTGAGGCGTGGCGCCCGGCCGCCGCGCTAACCGGGCACGCTCATCCCGAACAGGGTCAGCGCGAGCAGTAGGACCAGCACCGCCCCGATCACACCGAGCTGGATCTGGGTGCGGGCGTCGTTGCGCGGCGCGTAGGCCAGGCCGGCTCCGATGATCGCGCCGGTGATCAGGCCGCCTAGGTGCCCGGCGATGGAGATGCCCGGCACCGCGAACGTGATGATCAGGTTGATCACGAGGATCGGGATCACCGAGGAGAGGCTGCCGCCCAGCCGGCGGACGACGATCGCGTATGCGGCGAACAGGCCGAACAGCGCCGTGGAGGCGCCGGCGGTCAACCCGTGCGGCGCGAAGATGTAGGCCGCGACGTTGCCGCCGATGCCGCTGACCAGGTAAAGCGTGAGGAACCGGCCGCGGCCGAGGACGCCCTCCAACTGCCGGCCGAGCACCAACAGCGCCCACATGTTCATCAGCAGGTGCAGCAGCCCGTAGTGGATGAACATCGCCGTGATCAGGCGCCACCACGCGCCGTCGTCAATGCCCGGGTAGGTCGCGCCGCCGGGCACCGGCCCGGTCATCGCCTGGCCCTCGGGGTTGACGAAGACGGGACCGGCGGTGACCGCGCCGAGGTAGTGGATCAAGCTCGCGCCGCTGAATACCGCGCCGCCCACAGCCGCCCGTGCGCCACTGAGCATGATGCCGAGGAACGCCACGGCGACGTTGATGCCGATCAGGATCTTCGTCACCGTGCCCTGCTGGCCGGCGAGCGTGCCGCCGAACGCCGTGCGCGCGGACCGCTGGGTGCGCCGCCCCTGGGCGACGCACTCCGGGCACTGGTGACCGACCGACGCCTCGTTCATGCAGTCGGGGCAGATCGGCCGGTCACAGCGCGTGCAACGGACGTAGGTCTCCCGCGACGGATGGCGGTAGCAGACCGGCGCACCGACGGACGGGGGTTGAGTCATGTGACCAAGACTACTGAGCGCGCTCAATCTCGACCCGTTCGATGACGACGTCCTGTAGCGGACGGTCGCCCGGGCCGGTCTGGAGGCCGGCGATGGTGTCCACGACCTTGCGCGAGTCGTCGTCGGCGACCTCGCCGAAGATCGTGTGCTTGCGGTTGAGCCAGGTGGTCGGGCCCACCGTGATGAAGAACTGCGAACCGTTGGTGCCCTGACCGCCGCGCAGCCCCGCGTTCGCCATGGCCAGCAGGTACGGCCGGTCGAACTGCAGCTCCGGGTGGATCTCGTCGTTGAACGTGTACCCCGGGCCGCCGGTGCCGGTGCCGGTCGGGTCACCACCCTGGATCATGAAGCCGCTGATGATCCGGTGGAAGATGGTGCCGTCGTAGTACGGGCCCCTGCCCGGCTGGCCGGTGCGCGGGTTCGTGTATTCCCGCGAGCCTTCGGCCAGCTCGACGAAGTTTCGTACCGTCTTCGGCGCGTGGTTGGGGAAGAGCTCCACACGGATCGGTCCGGCGTTGGTGTGCAGAGTCGCAAAAATGCCCTCGGACACAATGCTCCCTTTCGTGGAGAAGATCGCCACCTGACACCGTACCGCGCGCGCCGCGCGAGCCAGCGGTGCGGGCGGGCCATCCGTCCCGCACAGAGCGGACATATCTGATCGTTTCGCCAACCCGGCTCAGGGAAACGGGCAGGATATCGCCTTAATGGGCAGTGTCGGGTTCCCCTCGGCGACCGGTGGGTATCGGAACCGGAGATGCGTGCCCGTTGCCACAGGGAAGGTGGGACTGGTGTTTCGACGAAACCAGGTCAGGTCGCACAACGAGCTGATGCGCGACGAGTTCGGCGAAGGTGTTGATCACCTCCGCATGGCAGCCGCCCACGCCGCCGGCACAGCCGCCGGGCTGATCGCGCCCCGGTTGGACACCGTGCGGGAGCGGCTCGAGCCGACGTTCGACAAGTCAAGGAACATGGCGCGCGACAGCGCGCAGCGGGCGAACAGGATCGCCCGCCGGGCCACAGGAAGGAAGAAGGAGACCAGGATGGCCAGGCGGTGGCCGAGGATGGTCGGGGGACTGATGATGGCGGGCGCGGCGGCGGGTGCCGTCGGCGCACTGCTGTCGCGGCGCCGCCAGCGCAGATGGAACGAGTACGGATCGACCGACGCGATGACCGGCGTCACGGACGAGACCCGGTCGACCGCCTCTTCGATGACGGACACCGCGAAGGAGAAGGCGTCCGACGTGCTGGGCCAGATGAAGAGCACGACCGAGACCACGCCCAGCCCGGCGACGACCGCCTCGACGGGCGGCGCCAACCGCACCAACGAGTTCGGCACGCAGAGCGAGAACTACAAGCCGAGCTCGACCGGCTCGGGCTCGGGTAACAGCCGCCCGTAGGACGTGTCAGGAGGGTCCCCCGTCAGAAGGGGACCCTCCTTTCCCGACTCAGAGCCAGCCGGATCGGCGGAACGCCCGGTAGAGTGCCAGCGAGATGATGATCATCACCGCTAGGATCACCGGATACCCGTACGTCCAGTCCCGCTCCGGCATGTACTTGAAGTTCATGCCTTCGATACCCGCGAACGCGGTCCACACGGCCGCGATAGCGGCCCATGCCGCGATCTTGCGCATGTCGTTGTTCTGGTCGACCGACACCTGCGCCAGCCGCGCCGACAGGATCGAGTTGAGCAGGTCGTCGAAGTAGATGACCTGCTCAACGGTGCGGGTCAGGTGGTCGTTGACGTCGCGGAAGTACTTGCGGATCTCCTTGGGCACCTCGACCAGCTGGCCGCCGGTGACGGTGGCCAGCGGGCGCTGCAACGGCAGGACCGCTCGCTTGAACTCCATCAGCTCGCGCTTGAGCTGGTAGATCCGCTGGATGCGCCCGCTGCTCTGGCGCGCGAACACGCTGTCCTCGACGTCGGCGATGTCCTCCTCGATGGCGGACGCCACCTCTATCAGCGTGTCCACGACCATGTCGTACACCGCGTAGGCGACCGCCCAGGGGCCGCGCGCCAGCAGCTCGTGCTTGCTTTCCAGATCGGTGCGTACCGGCCCCAGCCGCGCCGCGTCGCCGTGCCGGACCGAGATGATGAAGTGCGGACCGATGAACATCATGACGTCGCCGCTCTCCACGACCTCGCTGTTCTCGGTCAGCTCGGCGTGCTCGACGTATCGGGCGGTGCGCAGCGACACGAACGTCATCTCGCCGTAACGCTCGACCTTCGGCCGCTGGTTCGACTTGACCGCGTCCTCGACCGCCAGCTCGTGCAGGTCGAACGTGTCCGCGATGTCGGCCAGCTCGGCGGCGTCCGGCTCCTTGAGCCCGAGCCACACGAAACCGTTGCCGGCCTGGCGGGCCGCGACGAGCGCCTCGGCGTAGCTCCAGTTTCCCGGCTGCCGGACGCCGTCGACGTACAGCCCGCAGTCGATGACCGCGCTGCCGGCGGGGCCGCCATTGGGTGCCGCCTCGGCCTGCCCGACGTTGCGCATCCGGTTGACCGCCCGCCGCACCGGTGCGGCCAGCGCACGGGACAGACTGCGGGCATGTGCGCCGTCGTCATGCGCCATGGGTGACCTCCGAACGCCTCTGAGTTGCCGGGACGCTACCGGTGACCCTACGTCCGAAGAGTGGGCACCGGGCGGGCCGTCCGCAGGTGGGGGGTGGGGCGGGGGCGGCCCGCCCGGTGCCGGCGGGGGGCGGGTGATGCCTGTGAACGCAGTGTTACAAGACTGCGTCGCGCAGGATTTTGATCCATCCGGCCCGGGCGGGGAAACCCCTTCACATCACGGTTTGGTGTCAGCCACCCGCCCGCACGTCCGCGATCGCGGCGGCCAACCTGCGCACACCCTCGTCGACCTGGTCGGCGGTGACCGCAGAGTACGCCAGTCGCAGAGCGTGCCGGCCGCCGTCGAGCAGGAAGTCGCTGCCCTTCACCACCGCCACGCCACGCGCCGCCGCCGCCGGCAGCAGCTCGTCGACGTCGACGTCCCCGCCGAGCTCGACCCACAGGAAGTAACCGCCGTCGGGTGCGGTGAACCGGGCGTCCGGGATGTGCTCGCGCAGCGCCGCGCCGAGCAGCCGGGCCCGCTCGCCGAGCGCGGTGCAGACCGTCGCGATCGACCGGTCGATGTCGCCGGACACGCAGAACTGGTGCACGATCGCCTGCGCCACCATGCCGGGCGAGATGTAGAGGTTGGTCGCCCGCTTGGCGATCGCCGCGATCAGCTCCTTCGGCCCGACCAGGTAACCCACCCGCACGCCGGGGCAGACGGTCTTCGTGAAGGAACTGGCGTGCACCACGGTGCCGACGGTGTCGAGGCTCAGCATCGAGGGCAGCTTGTCGCCGCGGAAACGGATGTCGGCGTACGGGTCGTCCTCGAAGATCGTGAAGCCGAACTCGCGGGCCAGCACGATCACCTCGCGCCGCCGCTCCTCGCTCAGCGTCACGCCGGCCGGGTTCTGGTAGTTGGGGATCACGTGCGCCAGGCGCGGGCGCACCCCCGACTCGAGCAGCTTGCGCAGCTCGGCGACGTCGAGCCCGTCCTCGTCGAGGGTCACCTGGTGCACCTTCGCACCGATGTTGCGCAGGTTGAGCAGGGTCCGGTCGTAGGTCGGACGCTCGACCACCACGTCGTCACCCGCGCTGACCAGGTAGTCGAACAGGAACGCGTCGGCCTGCAGCGAGCCGTTGGTCACGAGCACCTGGTCGACCTCGACGCCGTGCTTGTCCGCGATCCACTTCCGCAACGGCGGGTAGCCGACCGAGGTGCCGTAGGCGGTCACGCCGCCCGGGTCGGTCTCGAAGGCGCGGGCCGCCGCGGCCTTGAGGCCGTCGACGTCGACGATGTCCAGGGACGGGGCGCCACGGGCGAAAGAGATCAGCTGCGCGGAGGTCATAACACCACAGGGTACGAGCGGGGCGGTCCCCTCAGCCTCCCACCCCACGATCGCGGGGTGGTCGACGCCCTTCTCTACGCCGGGACCGTGGTCTCGTTGCTGCTCCAGACACGCAGCACGTCGCGGACCGAGATCACGCCGAGCACCTCGTCTTCCTCGAGGACCACCAGGTGGCGGAAGCCGCCCCGGATCATCGCCGCCGCCGCTTCGTTGAGCGTCCACGACGGTCCCGCGTACACCACGTCCCAGGTGATGTGTGATGCGGTCTGCGCCACGTCCGGGTCCAGCCCGGCGGCGAGGGCGTTGAGGATGTCGCGTTCGGTGATGATGCCGATCCCCGAGCCGTCAGGGTCGATCACGATGGCGGAGCCCGTCCGGCGCGCCGACATCAGCTGGGCCGTCTGCCGCAGGGTGTGCCCCGGCCCGACAGTGACCACAGCCTTGCTCATCGCATCACGTACCTGCATGGTGTATTCCCCCTCGCAACGCACGGTACGGACATAGTCCCGCCCGCGGGCAGAACACTCAAGACTTCCAATGGACGGAAGAGACTGGTACAGCGCTAGATTCACCGGCGTGACACTTCGCTGCGCGGGCGCGCTCATTCTCGACGACACCGGCCGGATCTTCGTCCAGCGCCGTTCGCCCGACCGCCGGCTCTTTCCCGGCTGTTGGGACATCGTCGGCGGCCACGTCGAGGGCGGGGAGACCGTGGACGAGGCGCTGCGCCGGGAGGTGGCCGAGGAGACCGGGTGGCAGCTCGCGATGGTCCTCGCCGAGCTGGGGGAGATCAGATACCAGGGCGACGACGGGCTGGACCGGGTGGAAGAGGACTTCCTGGTCCGCGTCGACGGCGACCTCGACCGGCCCCGCCTCGAGCCGGGCAAGCACACGGAGTACGCGTGGATCAGCGAGGAGGAGGTCGAGCTGCTGGACGAGAACGGGGGGCCCGGGGATGTCCTGGGGCGGCGGATTCTGGAGAAAGGGTTCGCCGTCGCGCGGGGTCTCGGTCTTGTCGAGTGACGGGAAGGCGAATACTGGGAGTCATGCAGTTCCTGTCTGACCCGCCCGCGCACGACCTGACCTACGACGACGTCTTCATGGTGCCGGCCCGGTCCAGCATCGAGTCCCGCCTCGATGTCGACCTGTCGACCAGCGACGGCACGGGCACGACGATCCCCATCCTGGTGTCGAACATGACGGCCGTGGCCGGCCGGCGGATGGCCGAGACGGTGGCCCGCCGGGGCGGGCTGGCGATCATCCCCCAGGACATTCCGATCGACGTCGTCGCCGACGTGGTGAGCTGGGTGAAGCGCCGCCACCTGGTGCACGACACCCCGATCAAGCTCGGGCCCACCGACACCGTCTCGCAGGCGCTCGCCCTGTTGCCCAAGCGGGCGCACGGCGCCGTGGTCGTGGTCGAGGACGGCCGGCCGGTGGGCGTGGTCACCGAGGTGGACTGCGCCGACGTGGACCGGTTCACCCAGCTCGGCTCGGTGATGTCGCGTGACCTGCTGACGCTGCCCGCCGAGATCGCACCGGAGGAGGCGTTCGAGCGGTTGCAGGCCGGGCACCACCGGCTCGCCCCGGTCGTGGACGGGCACGGTGCGCTGGTCGGCATCCTGACCCGGAAGGCCGCGCTGCGCGCCACGCTCTACCGTCCGGCCGTCGACGCTGACGGCCGCCTGCGCGTCGGCGCGGCGATCGGGATCACCGGCGACGTCACCGGGCGGGCCGACAAGCTGCTCGCCGCCGGGGTGGACGTGCTGGTGGTGGACACCGCGCACGGCCACCAGGAACGGATGATCGCCGCGCTGCGGGCGGTCCGGTCGCTGTCCCCGGGGGTGCCGGTGGCGGCCGGCAACGTGGTCACCGCGGCGGGCACCCGCGACCTCATGGAGGCCGGCGCCGACATCGTGAAGGTGGGCGTGGGCCCGGGCGCGATGTGCACCACCCGGATGATGACCGGGGTCGGCCGGCCACAGTTCTCGGCCGTGCTCGAATGCGCCGCGCAGGCCCGCGAGCTGGGCGGCCACGTGTGGGCCGACGGCGGGGTCCGGCACCCCCGCGACGTCGCCCTGGCCCTGGCGGCCGGTGCGGCCAACGTGATGGTCGGTTCCTGGCTGGCCGGCACCCACGAGTCGCCCGGCGACCCGTTGCGCGACGCCGACGGCCGGCTCTACAAGGAGAGCTTCGGCATGGCGTCGGCACGCGCGGTCAGCCGGCGCACCGCCGACGACACGGCGTACGAGCGGGCCCGCAAGGCGCTGTTCGAGGAGGGCATCTCCAGCTCACGGATGTACCTCGATCCGCGCCGCCCGGGCGTGGAGGACATCCTCGACGCGGTCATCGCGGGGCTCCGCAGCGCGTGCACCTACGCCGGTGCGGGCAACCTGGCTGAGCTGCACGAGCGTGCGGTGGTGGGGGTGCAGAGCGCCGCCGGCTACGCCGAGGGCCAGCCGCTGCCGACCAGTTGGTGACGCCGGGCGCGATATCCTGCGACGGGTCCGGTGGGGGCGGACGTACCGCGACGTCGACGAAGGGACTTCCCACGTGCCGATCAACGTGGTGATCCTGGCCGCCGGCCTGGGCACCCGCCTCGGTCGCCCCCATCCGAAGCCGCTCACCCCGCTGGCCGACGGGCGAAGCATCCTGCGCCAGCAGCTCGACCATCTGCGCGCGACGTTCGGCACCGGGGCGCACGTGACGATCGTGGTCGGGTTCAAGATGGACCTCATCATGGAGGCCGCCGCCGGGGACGCCGCGTTCGTCTACAACGAGCTCTACGACCAGACCGGCACCGCGAAGAGCCTGCTCAAGGCGCTGCGCCTGGCACCGCCCGGCGGCGTCCTGTGGCTCAACGGCGACGTCGTGTTCGTGCCGGGGCTGCTCGAGGCGCTGCTGCCGCACATCGAGGCGGGGCACAGCTTCGTGGCGGTCAACACCGACAGCGTCGCCGACGAGGAGGTCAAGTACACCCTCGACGAGGACGGGTACGTCTTCGAGCTGTCCAAGAAGGTCGTCGACGGGCTGGGTGAGGCGATCGGCATCAACTACGTCGCGCCGGCCGACCGCCCGGTGCTCGTCGAGCACCTGGAGCGCTGCCCGGACACCGAGTACTTCGAGCGCGGCCTGGAGACCGCGATCTCCGACGCCGGCCTGCGGGTGGCGGCGGTGGACATCTCCGAGTACGGGTGTGTCGAGGTCGACTTCGAGCCCGATCTGGACCGGGCCAACGCACTGGAGATCCGGCGGTGACCTCGACGGCACCCCGCACCCGCCACACGGCTGCCGAGTTCCTCGCCCGCCACCGCGGCGGTGGACTGTTCACCGAGACGATCAACCAGCGGATCGCCGCCTACCTGTGCGTACCCGCGGAGCGGCTTGGTCTTCCGCCGACGGCGCTGACCCTGGCCAATTTCGTGCTCGGGCTGGCCGCGGCGGCGCTGGTGATCCTCAAGGCGCCGGCGATGGCGGACGGCGAGGTGTCGGCCCTCGCGGTCGGGCTGCTCGCGCTCGCGCTGTGGCAGCTCGCGTACTCCCTGGACTGCGCCGACGGGCAGCTCGCCCGGGTGACCGGCCGGACCAGCCCGGCCGGTGCCCGGCTGGACATCCTCTGCGACGTGGCGCTGCAGATCTCCCTGGTCGCCGCGGTCGCAACCGTCGCGCACGAGTACTCCCGGCAGGTGCCGACCTGGCTGGTGGCCACGTTCGCCGGCACGTGGATGGTCAACCTGGTGACCTCCGCCCTGCAGCAGGGGTCGGCGGCCGCCAGTCTGATCACCGGCGGTTCACCGTTCGTTCGCCTGATCAAGCTGGTCCGCGACTACGGTGCCGTCGTGACCCTCATCGGATTGATGATCGCTGTCGCCCCGCACTGGACAGCATGGCTTATGGTCCTCTTCGTGATTGTTAACGGGGGTTTTCTGCTGGCCAGCATCGCCGCGTCGACCCGCGCCAGCCTGAGCCGGAGCTAGGCCGGTGCGCGGGGCCCGCTGGGTGACCGCGGGCCTGGCCGATCAGTTCGTCATCGCGTGTGCCAACGCGGGCAACACCGTGCTGGCGCTGGCCCTGCTCAAGCGCGAGCGGTCCGGCGTGATGATCCTGTCGCTGGGCCTGGCGTACCTTGTCATGTTCCTCAACCGCGCGTTCGTGGGGGATGTGCTGATCGCGCTCGCCTCGCGTTACGACGGGGCGCGCCGGGACCGGCTGGTCCGCGACGGCCTGGCCGCGGCCGTCACGCTCGGCGCCGTCGCCGCGGTCGCGCTGCTGGTCGTGTGGGCGGTGTGGCCGCGCGGCGGCAAGATCGACCTGCGCGATCTGGTCTGGGTCGCGCCGTTCCTGCCGCTGATCCTGTTGCACGACACCGGCCGGTGCAGCTACCTGGCCAACCGGGAGCCGGAGCAGGCGCTGATCATCGACCTGGTCTGGGTCGGGACCCAGGCGGGCGCGGTGGCCATCCTGGTCCTCGCCGGGCTCACCAGCGCGGGTGGCCTGTTCATCTGCTGGGGGTTGGGGGCGGCGGCCGGCTCGGCGGTGTTTCTCGCCCGCACCGGCTACCGGCCCGGCAGGCCACGGCGCTGGGTGCACGAGACGCGCCATCTCTCCGGTTGGTTCACCGCCACCGCGATGATCGGCCAGTTCCAGGTGCAGGCGGTGGGCTTCATCGTCAGCGGCCAGCTTTCCCAGCGCGACCTGTCCGGCCTGCGGGGCGCGCAGACCGTGCTCATCCAACCGGTGCAGAACTTCCTCATGGCCGTGCAGGGCCTGGTGGTGCCGCGCGCGTCCCGGCTGGCCGGGGACGCCGCGCGGCTGCCGGCCGGCGCCCGGGAGGCGGCCCCGGCGACGCTGCGCCGGCAGATCCGCCTGCTGGCGCTGGCCTTCACCGGGCTGGCCGTGCTGCTGGTCGGCGTGCTGTGGCCAGTAGCGACACTCGCGCTGGCACGCATGCCCAAGTTCGCCGACATCGCGCCGCTCGCCCTGCCGATGACCCTGCAGTCGGCGATCTACCTGGTGCAGTTGCCGTTCGCGGCCGCCCTGCGGGCGATGCACCGGGCCCGGATGCTGTTCGTGCAGTACGCCGTCTACACCACGGTCAGCCTGACCGGCCTGGTCGTGGGCGCGCACCTGGACCGGCTGCACGGTGCCGCGTGGGGCCTCACGGTGGGCGCGTTCGCCGGCCTGGTCACCATGGTCGGGCTCTATGCGTACTCGCTGCGCTGGCTGGGCGAGGCGGAGCCGGACCGGTTCGACGATCTCCAGCCGGTGCTGCCGGCCGCCGATGGCACGCTGCCCGCGGACGCGTTGCCGGCCTCCTGATCTTTCGCGCCGATCTTGGAGTTATCTACACGGGTTGATCTCTAAACCGTGTAGATAACTCCTTGATCGACGGAGTGGTTGGGGGTGGCCCCCACCCGGCCGACCAGCACCCACGCCTCGCCGGCCACGAGAAGGATCCACAGTGTCCCGCCGGTGCCACCAAGCAGCCAGTCGGCGGTGGGGATCGTGGCGACCGCGGCGACCGCGGCCACGGTGAACCAGGCCGGGGGCGGTGGTCCGGTCGGGCGCCGGCCGCGCACCGCGTGCCACAGCAGCAGGACCAGACCGAAGAGGAAGGCCAGCTCACCGAGCACGCCCCCGCGGCGCAGCGCGCCGACCGCCGCGTTGTCGGTGGTCAGTTGCAGCTTGTCGGCGGTGCGTACGACCACGGCGCGGGAGGTCCTGGTGTCGCCGAAGAGCTTCTGGGCGACGTTGCCGTCCACCCAGTCCCGGCCGACCTGCTTCCAGGTGTCGACCCGGCCGCTGGTGACATCGTCGCCCCCGTACCGCGTCTGAAACAGGAAGCCGGGCGAGAGCACCAGCACCAGCGCCAGGACCGCGAAGGGCACCGCCGCCGCGACCCAGACCTTCCGGTACGCCGGGAGATCGGCGCCCCGGCGGCGCCACAGCAGGTAGGCGTGCACCACGGCGGCGACGGCGAAGTAGCCGAACGCGGTGCGGGAGTTGGTCACGTAGACCACCGCGCCCGCGAGCAGGGTGACCGTGAGGCGCTGCCACACGGCGAACGCCCGGTCCACGCCGATCCGCATCGCCGCGACGACGGCGATCAGCGCGAGCGAGTTGGGGTGGTAGAGCAGCCAGGGGCCGCCCCAGAACCGGTGCACCATGACCTCGGTGCCCCAGCCACCGGGCGGGACGACGTGCCGGTGCTGGAACAGGTTGCCCGAGCCGGACACCACCAGCAGGGCGACCGCCAGCAGGAACGCGCCGACGATGCCGACCGAGAGGTCCCGGCCCCGGTCGCGCCGGGCGCTGGCCACGACGGCGAGCACGGCCAGACCGAAGACACCCGCGTACGCGACGCGCTGCGCGGCGACCGCGAGGTTGACGACGAGCAGCGCGCCGACGACGCCGAGCACCCAGTACGCCAGGCCGAGCCAGGCCGAGCCGAGGCGCGGCAGCGCCCGCAGGTGGCGCAGCCACGGCCAGGCCCAGACGGCGAAGACGATGCCCTCCAGGCCGAGCAGCGGCCACACCAGCCAGCGGCCGTATCCGAGGGAGGTCCAGCTCAGCATCCCGGCCAGCACGAACAGGCCGCCGATGACCAGGCCGCGCACGGTCAGGCCGGGCAGGGTGCTGGCGAACCAGGCGATCGCGACGGCCAGGGCACCCGCGACGAACGCCCCCGCGGCGTACGGGACGGAGTGGTCGTGGGCGTAGGACACGGCGCCGGTCGCGACCGCGACGGCCACCGCGGCCCCGATCGCGATCCGATCCCTCACCCGGCGACCTTCCTGTAGATGTCGACCAGCCGCCGGACGAGGACGTCGGGGGCGAAGCTCTGCTCGTACCGTCGCCTGGCGGTGGCGGAGAACACGGCCGCACTCGCGCTCGCGGCCTTGAGCCCCGCGGACAGCGCGTCCGCGGTCGGCTCCACGATCCAGCCGGCGTCGCCGACGATGTAGGGGATGCCGCCCATGCCGGTGCCGAGCACCGGGCGGCCGCCGGCGAGCGCCTCGAGCGCGAGGGTGGGCAGCACGTCGTGCCAGCGTGAGGGCACTACGACGCACGCCGTCGCGGCGATCTGGGCACGCATGGCCATCGGGGCCAACGCGCCCAGGTAGGTGACGTCGGAGCGGCTGGCCGCCGCCGCCTCGGCGAGGTCGCGCTGCGGCCCGTCCCCGGCGATGCGTAGCGTCCCCAATTCCCCCTCACCGTGCCGGCTCCACGCCTCCAGCAGCAGGCCCAGCCCCTTCTCGGGGGACAGCCGGGCGGCGAACAGGAACCCGGCACCGGGCCGGGCCGCTGGTGGGCCGGGGTCCGTGATCGCGTTCGGTTTCACGTGGATCCGATCTGCCGGAATCCCGTAGTCGCGCAGGTGGTCGGCGATCGCGTCGGTCAGCGCGACGTATCCGTCGACGGACCGCCAGGTGCCCCGGTGCACGGCCAGGGTGGTGGCCATGATCGCGCTCTGTGCCCGGGAGTCGCGGTAGCACGCGTGCTGGATCGCCGGCAGCCCGAACGCCTTCCCCCGGCAGTCGTGGCAGACGTGGCCGTCGCGGAAGTAGAGGCCGGGCGCGCACACCTGCCGGTAGTTGTGCACCGTCTGGACCACCCGGACGCCGTGCCGGTGCGCGGTGCGGACCACCCACGGCGACAGCAGCGGGTACGGGTTGTGCAGGTGCAGCAGGTCGGGCTTTTCCGCCGTGATCAGGTCGGACAGGGCGCGCTGGGACGCGGAGTTGTAGATCGGCGACAGCGGCAGCAGCGCCTTCTGCGCTTTGGGAAGCCCAGCGATCTCGTCCGAGCTGCGCAGGAACGGCACGACGGCGACGCCGACCGCTCTGAGCTGGGCGATTTCGGCATCGACAATGACGTTTTCGCCGGAGGGCGCACCGGAGGCGTACCGGTTGTGCGCGACGAGTACCTTCATGGCGCAGCCGAGCCTACGGGAGCACCGCCATCTCGGGCAGACTGGACGGGTGCCCGAACTCCCCGAGGTGACCGCGCTCGCCGCCTACCTGCGCGAGCGGGCGGTCGGACACCGCGTCGCGCGCGTCGAGGTGTCCGCCATCAGCGCCCTCAAGACATACGACCCGCCGGTCAGCGCGCTCTCCGGTGCCGAGGTCACCGACGCGACCCGGCACGGCAAGTTCCTCGACATCGTGTTCACCGATCTTCATCTGGTCATCCACCTGGCCCGCGCCGGCTGGCTGCAATACCGGGAGAGCTTCCCGGGAACCACGCCGCTCAAGCCCGGCAAGGGACCGATCGCGCTGCGGGTACGCCTCGACGACGGGTCCGGCTTCGACCTGACCGAGGCGGGCACCCAGAAGAAGCTGGCGGCCTACCTCGTGCGCGACGTGGCCGAGGTACCGGGCATCGCCAAGCTGGGGCCGGACGCGTTGGCCGCGTCGCCGGAGGTCTTCGCGGAGCGGCTGCGCTCCCGCCGCGGCCAGGTCAAGGGGGTGCTCACCGATCAGTCCGTGCTGGCCGGGGTGGGCAACGCGTACTCCGACGAGATCCTGCACCGCGCCAAGATGTCCCCGTTCGCGATCACCGAGCGGATCTCCGACGAGGCGATGGCGCGGCTCTACCAGGCGACCCAGGCGGTGCTCACCGACGCGGTCGAGCGCTCGGTCGGGCAGAAGGCCGCCACGCTGAAGTCGGAGAAGCGTTCCGGCCTGGCCGTCCATGCGCGCACCGGCCTGCCCTGTCCCGTGTGCGGCGACACCATCCGGGAGGTGTCGTTCGCCGACTCCAGCCTGCAGTACTGCCCGACCTGCCAGACCGGCGGCAAGCCGCTCGCCGACCGGCGGCTGTCGAAGCTGGTGCGCTGAGGGAGGCGCGTCCCCCGTACCCTTGCGGGGTGCGCCGGACCTTCCTGCTCGCATTCGCCGCGTTCTTCCTGCTGGGAGCCGCGTGGGCGGTCGCGTTGCCGGTCAACGGCACGTACGACGAGAAGCACCACATCGTCCGCGCCTACGCGGTGGCCCACGGTGATCTCCTCCCGGCCGGGCCGGCCAGCGACGGCACCACCTTCGGCAGCGAGGGCTTCGACGTCCCGGCCAGTCTCCTGCCCGGCAACGTCAACTGCACCCACCTCCCGAACCGGGGGCCGGCGACCTGCCTGTCGCCGGCCGGCGACCGGTCGGAGCGGGTCCGCCAACCCAGCGCCGCCGCCCGGTACAGCCCGGTGTACTACCTGCCGGTGGGGCTGCCGCTGCTGGTCAGCCCGGACCGGTCCGGCATCGTCGCGGCGCGGCTGGTCTCCGCGCTGATCGCGGCACTACTGCTCGCCGCGGCGGTCGCGATCGGGGGGAGCGCCGGCGTGGCGCTCGTGGCGACCCCGATGGTGATGAACCTCAGCGGCTCGCTCAACCCCAACGGGGTGGAAATCGCCGCCGGTGTCCTGCTGTTCGCGGCGCTGTCCGCGCTGCTGCGCGGCACGGCCCCCCCGGTCCACCGGGGCCTGGCGGTCTGCGCCGGGGTGGCCGCGTTCATCCTGCTCACCGTGCGCCCACCGCTGGGTCCGGTGCTATTCGCCGTCGACGTCGCGGCGTGCGCGCTGCTGGCCGGCCGGGGTCGGGTCGCGGCGCTGTGGCGCGACCGCGCCACCCGGCTGGTCCTGGCCGGCTTCGCCCTCGCCGGCGTCGCGGTGACCGGCGTCTGGACGGCCGTCTCCGGCGGCCCGGACACGTCCGCCGTGCCGGATCGGGCGATCAGCGGAAATATCTTGCGCCAGATAGCAATGGATCGGTGGCATTTCTACGTCAACCAGGTTGTGGGCCAGTTCGGGTACGGCGAGGTCACGATCTCGCGGTACGCCATCTACCTCTGGTACGCGCTGTGGTTGGTCGTGCTCGTCCCGGCCCTGATCCGGGCGGGCTGGCGGCTACGGCTGGTTCTCGCCGGGCTGGCGGCGTTCTGCCTGGCCGTCGTGGTCGCGCTCGACCTGCGGTTCGCCCCGCTCAGCGGCTGGTTCGCGCACAGCCGGTACGTGCTGCCCACCGCGGTCGGGATCGTGCTGCTCGCGGTGGCCTACGGGCGGGCCCCCTCCGGTCGCTGGCTGCCGCTGGCCCTGGTCGCGGTCACCGTCCCGATCCACCTCTATGCCCTCGCGCGGGTGCTCAACCGTTTCCGTGCGGGTCTCGACGCACCGCTCGACCCGTTCGGCGGTGGGTGGCACCCGGCGGGCGGCCCGCTCCTGCCGCTTCTGCTCGCGGTTGCCGGCTTGGCGGTCCTTCTCGGGCTGTCGTATACGGAGCGTGATGTTCGTGGACTGCGTGTCACTCTGGCTCAAGGGCCAGATAACGGAATCGTCACGTCAAACGGACAGAGCGCGAGCGTCGTCACGAAAGCCTCGACAACGGATGCGGCGAGCCACTAGTGTCGGCCGGTCGTCACTTATCGTCCCCGTACGACGTGGCACACTGAGGGGCGCCGTGAACGATTGGTGGCCGCTGCGGCGGAGTCGACGCTCAGTGATGGGTTTGATGAACGCGCTGTCGGGCAAGGGTACCGGTCGGGCCGTTTACTCCGGTCGAGACCTGCCGTTGTTCGGAGGGGCGCCGAAGTGACCACGAGCCTGCAACGTCCGGCGAGCAGAGCGAGCCGGAGCAACAGCGTGCGGGAGCTTGACAGCTTCGAGATCATCCCGGAGTCCTCCCCGGTTCGCAACGGCGTTCCCCGCTCGGCGTGGTTCCGCAACCGCCGCCGCGCGACCTGGTATCGCTCCTATGCCGCGCTGCTCGTGCTGTTCGACTACGCCGGCATCGCCCTGGCTAGCCTCATCACGATCGCGACCGTGCGCAAGGCGACCGCCGGCTTCCAGGACAACCTCGGCATGTTCCACCTGATCGCCTACGCGATGCTGCCGCTGGGCTGGCTGGTGGTGCTCTGGGGTCAGGGGGCCTACGACCGCCGCTACCTCGGCATGGGCACCGACGAGTTCAAGCGCGTGGTCCGGGCCGCCTGGACGATGATGGCGATCGTCTCGTTCCTCGCCCTCGTCTTCAAGGTCGACGTCTCCCGGGTCGGTGTCGCGGTCGCCCTGGTCGGCGGCATGGTGCTGGTGCTCCTCCTGCGGTACGCGGCGCGCCGGCTGCTCTACGTCGCGCGCGGTCACGGGCTGGCGACCCACCGGCTCCTCCTGGTCGGCACGGTGCCGGAGACCATGGAGGTCCTCACCACGATCACCCGCAACCAGGCGGCCGGCCTGGTCCCGGTGGGCATCCACGCCACCGAGGGCTTCTCGGCCCGCCACCAGGAGCCGCCGGTCCCGGTATACGCCGGCCGCGACGTGGTCGCCCTGGTCCGCGAGCTGGGCGCGGACACCATCGCCGTCTGCGGCTCGGCCAGCACCGAGCCGGGCGAGCTGCGCCGGCTGGCCTGGCAGCTGGAGGGCACCGGCGTCGACCTGGTCGTGGCGCCCCAGCTCACCGACATCGCCGGCCCGCGGGTGCACATCCGTCCGGTCGAGGGCCTTCCGCTGCTCTACGTGGAAGAGCCGACCCTGTCCGGCCTCGCCTGGCTGGTCAAGAACCTGATCGACCGGGTGGTCGCGCTGATCGGTCTGGTGATCACGCTGCCCCTGATGTTCACCACCGCGATCGCGATCCGGCTCTCCGACCCCGGCCCGGTCTTCTTCCGCCAGGCGCGGGTGGGCCGCGAGGGGCGCACGTTCCGGGTCTGGAAGTTCCGGACGATGTACGAGGACGCCGAGGAGCGCGTCGCCGAGCTCCAGGAGCTCAACGAGACCGACGGAATGCTCTTCAAGATCCGCAACGATCCGCGGGTGTTCCCGGTCGGCCGGTTCCTGCGCGCCTCGTCCCTCGACGAGCTGCCACAGCTGATCAACGTCCTGCTCGGCGAGATGTCGCTGGTCGGGCCGCGCCCGCTGCCCGCCGAGGACGGCGACTTCCTCGGCGACGTGCGCCGCCGCCTCCTGGTCCGCCCGGGGATCACCGGGCTGTGGCAGGTGTCCGGCCGCAGCGACCTGTCCTGGGACGACGCGGTCCGCCTGGACCTCTACTACGTCGACAACTGGTCGCTCGTGCTCGACCTGCACACCCTGTGGCGCACGATCGGCGTGGTCCTGCGGCGCAAGGGCGCCTATTAGGGGGCTGGCGCTTACGCGCCGCCACGGGTCACTATCCAGGGGTGATGGCGAATGTGTCCGCGGCGCTTGCCGTCGTGGCGCTGCTCGCCGCACTCGTCGCGGCGGTCTACGCGGTGCTGCGCGTACGCGCCCGCCCCGGAATCGCCACGGCGGCGCAGCGCGCCACCTACGAGGTGCTGCACATCGGCGCCCTGGCCGCCGAGCCGTTGCAGGCCGGGCTCACCGAAGCCGGGGCCCGCAAGGCCGTACGCCATCTGCGTACCCTCACCGGAGCCGCCGGATTCGCGGTCGCCTCGACCGACGGCATCCTCGCCCTCGACGGCGCCGGGGAGCACCACCGCGACCAGCTCGCGGTAGCCGCCGCGAAGGTCGTGGCCACCGGCCGGTCCGCGGTGCTCGGCACGGCCGACCTCGCGTGCGACCGGGTCGACTGCCCAGTGCGGGGCGGCGTGGTGGTGCCGGTCGACCGGGGCGGTGGTGGCATCCACGGCGCGCTTGTCGCGATCAGCGACCGGCGGGTCGCGCCCGGACTCGTCCAGGCCACCGCGGAGACCGCCCGCTGGGTCGCCGCTCAGCTCGCCCTCGCCGAGCTGGACAGCTCCCGTGCCCGGTTGGCCCGCGCCGAGGTACGCGCGCTGCGGGCCCAGATCAGCCCGCACTTCATCTACAACGCGCTGACGGCGATCGCGTCGTTCGTCCGGACCGACCCGGTGCTGGCCCGCGAGCTGATCCTGGAGTTCGCCGAGTTCACCCGGTACTCGTTTCGCGCGCACGGCGACTTCACCACGCTGGCCGAGGAGCTGCGCTCGATCGACCGGTACCTGACGATCGAGCGGGCCCGCTTCGGTGAGCGGCTGCAGGTGCGCCTGCTGATCGCGCCCGAGGTGCTGCCCGTCGGGCTGCCGTTCCTCTGCCTGCAGCCACTGGTGGAGAACGCCGTCCGGCACGGTCTGTCCCGCAAGCCCGGCATGGGCACCGTCTCCATCGAAGCCAGGGACGCGGGCGCCGAGTGCCACATCACGGTCGAGGACGACGGGGTGGGCATGGACCCGTCGATCTTCCGCGGCGCCAGCGAGACCGACGACGTGGGCGACGCCGGGCAGCACGTCGGGCTGAGCAATGTGGACGACCGGCTCCGGTCGGTGTTCGGCGACGAGTTCGGGCTCGTCGTGGAGACGGCACCCGGTGCCGGGACGAAGGTGAGCATGCGCATCCCCAAGTTCCACCCCGCCGTCAATGCCCGGAGTGCGGCATGAGCGACTACCCCGAGACGCCGCGGGCGTACCTGCGTGTGCTGGCCGTCGACGACGAACCGCCCGCCCTCGACGAACTGGCCTACCTGCTGCGCGCCGACCCCCGCGTCGCCGCGGTCACCACGGCCGGGGACGCCACCGAGGCCCTGCGGGTGCTCCGCGACACCGACGTCGACGCCGTGTTCCTCGACATCCGCATGCCCGGCCTCGACGGCATGGAGCTGGCGCGGGTCCTCGGCCGCTTCGCCAAACCACCCGCCATCGTGTTCGTCACCGCGTACGAGAGCCGGGCCGCCGAGGCGTTCGACCTCGGGGTGGCCGACTATGTGCGCAAGCCGGTGCAGGCCGACCGGATCGCCGAGTCACTTCGCCGGGTACTCGCCGGGCGGCTGGTGCCGGCGAGTACGGCGGTCGCCGCGAACCGCGAGCGCGAGGACGATCCGACCATCCCGGTCGAGCTGGCCGGCACCACCCGGATGCTGCCGCGCTCGGCGGTGCGCTGGGTGGAGGCGCAGGGCGACTACGCCCGCCTGCACACCGCCGACGCGTCGCACCTCGTGCGGGTGCCGCTCGCCACGCTCGCCGAGCGGTGGGCGGACGCCGGGTTCGTCCGGGTGCACCGCTCCTATCTCGTGCAGCTCAAGCTGATCACCGAGCTGCGGCTGACCAATGGTGGGTATGTCGTGGTGGTCGACGGTCGCGAGCTACCCGTGTCGCGCCGGCACACCCGCGAACTCAAAGACAAGCTGGTGCGCGCGGCGAAGCAGAACTGGAACCGCTAGACGATCTAGCGCGGCTCGACGGTGATATCGCCGCTGCTGGTCTTCACCTTCAGGTGGTGGTCGGCTGCCGGGTCGCTGGTCACCTTCGCCCGCACGTCGCCCGACGACGTGGACGTGTCGATCCGGTAGTGCTGGCCGGCCGCGGTCAGGACCCGGACGTCGCCACTCGTCGCCTCCACGTCGACGTCCTGCGCCGCGGCCAGCACGAGCGAGATCTCACCCGACGAGGTACGCGCCGTGGTGTGCCCGCCGCGCAGGTCCTGCCCCGAGATGTCGCCGGAGGTCGCCCGCACGCTCACCGTGCCCCGCACGCCGGTCAGCTGGACGTTTCCGGAGCTGGCCTCGGCGGCGACGCTGCCCTGCACGTCGGAGATCGTGATCTCCCCGGAGCTGGCGCGCGCGTTCACGTCACCGGACGCGCCGCGGATCGTCAGGTCCCCCGAGGACAGCGACACCGACGCGGTGGACACCCCGCTGAGCACCACGTCGCCCGAGCTGTTGCGCCCCGCGACCCGCACCCCGGACGGCACCGTCACCTCGTAGTCCACCCAGCAGGCCTGGCCACAGTTGGTCCGCAGGATGAGGGTGTCGCCGTCCACGCGGTCGGTGGCGGCCGGCTTGTCCCGCCGGTACCGGACGTGGCGCTTGACGTGCGTGGTCGCGTCGGGCGAGCCGGTGATCTTCACGGAGCCCGCACCGCCCTCGATGGTCACCGCCTTGACAGCGGTCTCGACCGTCCGCTCGTCCCGCAACTGCCGGTCCGGGGCCCATCCGCACCCGGCCAGCGCGACGACAGCCAACCCGGTCAGCAGTAACGCAGCTTTCTTCCCCATGTCTGGCAACCTACGGACGGCGTGCCGGGGGGACATCCGGGAGCGACCCCGACTTTCCCCCGAGACGTTCACACCGTCTCCACGCCTGCTCAATAGAGTGCGACGACATGAGCGAACAGCGGGTTCTGGTCGTGGAGGACGAGCGCACGATCGCCGAATCGGTCGCCGCGCGGCTGCGCGCCGAGGGTTTCACCGTCGACCTCGCCCACGACGGTCCGAGCGCCGTCGCCAAGGCCCGCGCGATCCGCCCCGACCTGGTCGTGCTCGACGTGATGCTGCCCGGCTTCGACGGGCTGGAGGTGTGCCGCCGGTTGCAGGCCGAGCGCCCGGTGCCGGTCCTGATGCTCACGGCCCGCGACGACGAGACCGACCTGCTCGTCGGGTTGGCGGTCGGCGCCGACGACTACCTGACCAAGCCGTTCTCGATGCGGGAGCTGGCGGCGCGGGTGCACGCGTTGCTGCGGCGCATGGACAAGCTGGCCCGCAGCCACGCCGACCAGGACGCGGCACCGCCGATCACGGTCGGTGACCTGGAGATCAACCGGGCCGAGCGGCGGGTGCGCCGCGCCGGGGTGGAGGCGCACCTCACGCCGACCGAGTTCGATCTGCTGGTCCACCTGGCCAGCCGGCCACGCACGGTGCTGCCGCGCGAGCGCCTGCTCGCCGACGTGTGGGGCTGGGCCGACGCGTCCGGCACCCGCACGGTGGACAGCCACATCAAGGCGCTGCGCCGCAAGCTCGGTGCGGACCTGATCCGCACGGTGCACGGCGTCGGGTACGCCTTCGAGGTGCCGGCATGATGCCCCGCCCGCTCGACCCGCTGCGCTCGATCAAGGTCAAGCTGGGCGTGACGCTGGTCGGCGCGGGGGCCGCCGGGCTCGCCGTCTTCTGGTATGGCACCGGCAACTTCCCGCCGAAGACCGCGGCCACCGCGATCGCGGTCGCGCTCGTCACCTCGCAGGTGCTCGCGCACGGCATGACCGCGCCGTTGCGGGAGATGACCGCCGCCGCCCGCGCCATGGCGCGGGGCGACTACACCCGGCGGGTACGCGCGACGTCGCGCGACGAGGTCGGCCAGCTGGCGCTCGCGTTCAACCAGATGGCGGCCGACCTCGCCTCGGCCGACCAGCAGCGGCGGGAGCTGATCGCCAACGTCTCGCACGAGCTGCGTACCCCGATCTCCGCCCTGCAGGCCGTGCTGGAGAACGTCGTCGACGGGGTGGCTGCGGCTGATCCGGCGACGCTGAAGATCGCGCTGACCCAGACCGAGCGGCTGGGGCGGCTGGTCACCGAGCTGCTCGACCTGTCCCGCATCGACGCCGGCGTCCTGGCGCTGGCCCGCGACGAGTTCCCGGTCGGCGAGCTGCTGGCCGACGTGGTGGCGGAGGCGGAGGTCGCGGCCGCGGCGGCGGACCGGCAGGTGCGGTTCCGCTGCGACGTCGACCCGCCGGACGCGACCGTTCACGCCGACCGGGAGCGCCTGCACCAGGTGGTGGTGAACCTGGTCGACAACGCGGTACGCCACGGCCCCGCCGACGGCACGGTGACGATCACGGTGCACGCCGACGCCGGCGGGCTGACCATCGAGGTGGCCGACGAGGGGCCCGGCATCCCGCGTGAGGAGCGGGCTCGCGTCTTCGAGCGCTTCACCCGCGGCGGCCGGTCGACCGGCGGCGGCACCGGTCTCGGGTTGGCGATTGCCCGCTGGGTGGTCGAGCTGCACCACGGCAGCATCTCCGTCGCCGACGGCTCTGGCGGCTCCCGCATCCAGGTTCGCCTGCCTCACCAGTAAATCTCCATGATCACGAAGGGTTCTGGCTACCGTGACCGAGCTGTGGCTGGGCCTGCTCTTCGTGCTGGTACTCGTCGCGGGCGTGCGACTGCGCGCCACCTGGCTGCCCCGGGCGGTGCTGGCCAGCGCCGCGCTCGGGCTGCTCAGCCTCGCGGCAGCCGATCCGGACCGGATCATCGCCGCGCACAACGTCGACCGCTGGCAGCACACCGGCCGGCTCGACGTCGCCTACCTGTCCCACCTCTCGGCCGACGCCGTACCCGAGCTGGACCGCCTTCCGGCCTCCCAGCGCGCCGGGGTGCGGGCCGCCATAATCGCTGACCTGCCAGGCGACGACACCTGGTACACCTTCAACGTCGCGCGATCGCGCGCCCGCAACTGACCGTTGCCCTCGCCCGCGTCGACGAGCAGACTCCGGTCATGGCGACGCCACCGGCCGAGCAGGCACCCGAGCGGAGACGCGTCGTGTTGGCCGAGGCGGCCCGCGCCCGCAGCGCCGGGCGCACCCGCGTCGAGCTGGAGGAGCAGAGCCAGATCGGCGAAGCGCTGGTCCGGGGCCTGGTGCGCACCCAGCTCGCGCTCGCGCTGCGCCTCGCCGCCGTGGTGGCGGTCGGGCTCGGCGGGCTGCCGCTGCTCTTCGCGGTCGCCCCGGCCGTCGCGCGGGTCCGGCCGTTCGGGATCGCCCTGCCGTGGCTGCTGCTCGGCGTCGTCGCGTACCCGTTCCTGGTCGTCGTCGGCTGGGCCTACGTGCACCTGGCCGAGCGGACCGAGCGCGACTTCACCGGGCTGGTCGAACGGCCCGACAAGTGAACAACCCGTACGCGCTGCCGGCGATCATCGCCGTCACCCTGGTAACGGTCGTCATCGGCGCGTACGGGCTGCGGCTGGCCCGCACGACCTCCGACTTTCTGGTGGCGTCCCGCATGGTCAGCCCGACCTGGAACGCCGCCGCCATCGGCGGGGAGTACCTGTCGGCCGCCAGCTTCCTCGGCATCGCGGGCCTGGTCCTCAAGCACGGCGTCGACGTCCTCTGGTACCCGGTGGGCTTCGCCGCCGGATACCTTGCGCTGCTGCTGTTCGTGGCCGCGCCGCTGCGCCGGTCCGGGGCGTTCACGCTGCCCGACTTCTGCGAGGTGCGGCTGCGCTCCCGGCCGCTGCGCAAGCTCGCGACCGTGTTCGTGCTGTTCATCGGCTGGCTCTACCTGGTGCCGCAGTTCCAGGGCGCGGGGCTGACGCTGCAGACCGTCACGGGCGCGCACTACGCGCTCGGCGCGATGGTCGTGGGCGGTGTGGTCACCGCCAACGTCGCGCTCGGCGGGATGCGGGCGATCACCTTCGTGCAGGCGTTCCAGTACTGGCTGAAGTTGACGGCGCTGGCCGTACCCGTGTTCTTTCTGCTCCTGCAGTGGCAGCAGGATGGCCGGCCCGCACTGGCGCCCGCCGCCACCACGTTCCCCCAGGCGACGTCCGTGCAGCTCACGCACGACGTGGTGCTCACCCTCGATGCTCCGACAACCGTGGGGGTACGGGGTGAGCTCGACGGATCCGCGGTCAACGCGTCGACGGTCCCGCTGGACGCCGGCGAGCACACCGTCGGCGCCGGGACCACGCTGCGCATGCCGGAGGGTGCCCCGGTGCCCCGGGTCACCGGCGTGACCACCGAGTCCGGGCTGGCCTGGCTGCTGCCCGGTGGCGCGTCCGGGCAGAGCCTGCTCGCCACGTACTCGCTGATCCTCGCCACGTTCCTGGGCACCATGGGGCTGCCGCACGTCCTCGTGCGCTTCTACACCAACCGGGACGGCGCCGCGGCCCGCCGCACCACCCTGGTCGTGCTCGCCCTGGTCGGCATGTTCTATCTGCTGCCCACGCTCTACGGGGTGCTCGGCCGGGTCTACGTGCCGCAGTTGCTGATGACCGGGCGCAGCGATGCCGTGGTCCTGCTGCTTCCGTCGGCCGCCCTCGGCGGGGGGTTGACCGGACAGTTCCTGGGCGCGCTGGTCGCGGCGGGCGCGTTCGCGGCGTTCCTGTCCACGTCGTCGGGCCTGCTCACCTCCGTCGCCGGCGTCCTGTCCACCGACGTGCTGGGTCGCGGTTCGGTGCGCGACTTCCGCCGCGCCGCCGTGGTCGCCGGCCTGGTGCCGCTGGTGCTGGCGCTGCGGGTGTCCGGGTTGGACGTGTCACAGGTGGTGGGGCTGGCGTTCGCGGTGGCCGCGTCGAGCTTCTGCCCGCTGCTCGTCCTGGGCATCTGGTGGCGCGGCCTGACCGCGCCGGGTGCGGCGGCCGGCATCCTGGCCGGCGGCGGGGGTGCGGTGACGGCCGTCCTGCTGACCGTCCTAGGTGGACCGTCCGTGGCCGGTAACGGCCTGCTCGGCACGATGCTCGCCCAGCCCGCGGCGTGGACGGTGCCGCTCGCGTTCACCGTGATGATCGCCGTGTCGCTGGCGACCCGCCGCCGGGTGCCCGCGAGCGTCGGCGCCACCATGCTCCGCCTGCACGCCCCCGACGCCCTGCGCCTCTAGCGGTCGAGACGGCTGCCTGCCCGCTTGGAAACACCGGGCTGACCGTGCCCGCTACCGTCGAGTCGTGACTGACAGCGCACTGGCACTGCGGGGGCTCGTCAAGCGCTTCGACGGCTTCACCGCGGTCGCCGGAGTCGACCTGGATGTCCCCACCGGGTCCTTCTACGGTCTGCTCGGCCCCAACGGCGCGGGCAAGACGACGACCCTGTCCATGGCGGTAGGCCTGCTGCGGCCGGATGCCGGCACGGCGTACGTGCTGGGCCACGACGTCTGGGCCGACCCAGTCACCGCCAAGCGGCTGCTCGGCGCGCTGCCCGACTCGGTGCGCATGTTCGACCGGCTCTCCGGCGCTGAGCTGCTGTCCTACGTGGGGCTGCTGCGCGGCATGGACCGCGGAACGGTCGACGCGCGCGCGGCCGAGCTGCTCGACGTGCTGGGCCTCGCCGACGCCGGGCGCACGCTCGTGGTGGACTACTCGGCCGGCATGAAGAAGAAGATCGGGCTGGCCTGCGCGCTGCTGCACGCGCCGCGGCTGCTCGTGCTCGACGAGCCGTTCGAGGCCGTCGACCCGGTGTCGGCCGCGCTCATCCGCGACATCCTCCATCGGTACGTCGCCGGCGGCGGCACCGTCATCTTCTCCAGTCACGTGATGGAGGTGGTCGAGCGCCTGTGCACCCACGTGGCGATCCTCGCCGCTGGTGAGATCAAATCCGTGGGTACGCTCGACGACGTCCGCCAGGGCCGCACGCTCGAGGACGTCTTCGTGTCGGTCGTCGGCGGGCGGGTCTCGACCGGCGCGGAGCTGTCATGGCTGTAGGGCAGGCCACCGCACCGAGGCCGTCCAGGGCGACCGACTTCGTCCGCCTCAAGCTGCGCCTGGTCGGCAACGGCATGCGCGGTCAGGGCTGGCGGATCGCCATGTTCGTCATCGGGCTCTGCTTCGGCGTCGTGGGCGCGGTCACCGGGTTCGGGCTGTTCGCGGCGTCCGCGGCCGACGGCTCGCACCACGTGGGGCTGCTGGTGGCGGCATTCGTCGGCACCGGCGTGACGTTCGGCTGGCTGCTGATGCCGCTGCTGTTCTTCGGCGTCGACGAGACCGTCGACCCGGCGCGGTTCGCGCTGCTGCCGATCCCCCGGCGTACCCTGCTGCGCGGCATGCTCGCCGCCGCCTTCGTCGGCATCCCGGCGGTCGCGACCGGCGTCGCGCTGCTGGGCCTGGTCCTTGGCGGTGCGCTGCGCGGCGGCCTGCCCGCCGCCGGGGTCGCACTGGCCGGCGGCGCTGTCGCGCTGCTGTTCTGCGTGGCCGGCAGCCGCGCGTTGACCAGCGCGTTCGCGTCGATGTTGCGCTCGCGCCGGGTCCGCGACCTGGCCGCCATCCTGCTCGCGCTGCTCGCCTCGTCGATCGCGCCGCTGCAGCTCGCCATCACCGGTCTGCTCCGCAGCGGCGACGTGGACCAGGCGGTCCGCTTCGCCCGGGTCCTGGCGTGGACGCCGCTGGCGGCCCCGTACGTGGCGCACATCGACGCCGCCGAGGGCCACTGGGGCACGGCGCTGGCCCGGCTGGCGATCGGGCTCGGATCGGCCGCGCTGATGCTGCTGTGGTGGTCGAAGACCATCGAGTCCGCGATGATCGGCACGGTGTCCGGCGGCCGGTCGGCCCTGGGCGGGGCGACCACGAACGTCGTGGACAGCCTCTTCCCGAAAGTCCTGCGATCCTTTCCCCGCAACCGCTTCACCGCCCTGGTCGCCCGCGAGTGGCGGTACTGGTGGCGCGACCCTCGCCGGCGGGCCAGCCTGATCTCGCTCACCATCGCCGGCGTCGTGCTCCCGGTCGCGCTGCGGGCCGGGGACACCACCGGCGGGCCGAGGACGCCCCTGCCGCTGGCCGTGGCGTTCAGCGCGATCCTCGCCTCGATGGTGCTCAGCAACCAGTTCGGCACCGACGGCACCGCGTACGCGCTGCACCTGCTCGTCGGCGTGCCCGGCCGCACCGAGCTGCGCGCCCGTGCGGTGGCCCTGACCCTGCACATGGCCCCGATCCTGACGACCGCCGTCGTGGTGGTCGGCATCCTCACCGGCGCGCGGGCCGAGCTGCCGGCGGCCGCCGGCACCGTGGCCGCGGGCCTGGGCGTGTCCGCCGGCGCCTCCGCGCTGGTGTCGGTGCTCGCGCCGTACTCGTTCCCGAACTCGACCAACCCGTTCGCCGTCAGCGGCAACACCGCCGGGCTGCGCGGGCTGCTCGCCCTGGTCGGATCGCTCGGCGCGCTGGTCCTGGTCGCGCCGGTGCTGGTCCTGGCCATGCTCGTCGACGCCGGCGTGGTGGTGCTCGCCGCCGGAGTGGTGTGGGGGGCCGGCGGGCTGCTGCTGGGCACGCACCTGGCCGGTGACATCCTGGACCGGCGCGGCCCGGAGATCCTGGTCGCGATCACCCCGCGCCGATGACCAGGGGGAGTCTCTGTTGACGATCTCGCCGTCGGACCCGTTCGCGACGCCCGAGCACCTGCGCTCGCCGGTGCGCCGGCTGCGTGGCCGGCTGCCCACCGCAGTGACGCTGTGGACCGCGCCTGGTCCCGCCGGCCTGACCGTCTCCTCGACGGTCGTCGTCGACGGCGACCCCGGCCGCCTGCTCGGCCTGGTCGACGAGGAGTCCGAGCTGTGGGCGGCGGTCGAGGAGGCGGGCCGGTTCGCGGTGACGGCCCTGACCCCGGCCGACCGGCAGCTCGCCGACCGGTTCGCCGGGTTGCTGCCCGCCCCCGGCGGGCTGTTCCAGGGCGGGACGTGGCAGGCGACCCGGTATGGGCCGGTGCCGGCCGGCAGCACCACCTGGGCCGGGTGCCGGCTGGACGGAGCCCGGCCGCTGGGCTGGGGCCTGCTGGTGGAGGCGACGATCGAGCACCTCGACCTGGGCGAGGCCGAGCCGCCGCTGATCCACTACCGCGGCCGGTACCGGGAGCTCGGTCCCTGACCGTTGCCCGCTGAGCGACGACACCCGGCGGTCGTCCTCCTTGATGCCGTGCACACGCTCGACGTCATGGATTCGCTGGAGGTGCGCCTCCTCGACCAGGGCGGCGAGAACATGTCGCCCGACGAGCGGATGCGGGTGTACGCGGCCGAGCGTTTGGCACGCGGCGCGAAGCTGGTCTTCGACGCGCGGACAGAGCGAGATCGACCGGATGGCGCGGGTCGACGGCGAGCTGACGATGAACCTACGACCGATCCGCGACGTACGTGCCGTGAGCCTGCACGGTGTAGACGAGACCGCGCCCGCGCAGCTCACGCATGGCCGCTCGGACGGTGCCGCGGCTGACCTCGTGCCGCTGCTGCAACGTCGTCTCGCTAGGCAGCGGTTGACCGGGCACCAGCTCTCCACGCTTGATCTGCTCCGCGATCAAGTTTGCGAGCTGAATGAACTTCGGCACCGCCTCCAGCGGTTCGGTCATGATCCGCAGGCTAAGACGTGCACTGCCTGGACGTTCAAGGGCTACGTCCGGCCAGTGAACGTATTGAGGCTATACGTATAGGCACTGTACGTTAGAGCTCCAGTGACAACTTGATCGCACATAACAGACGAGCCCCGGCTCGCGCTATGGACGCTTGCCGGGGCTCTGACCCCTACCAAGGAGGGGCTGAGGCCACCCTATGTCACACGACAGAGACCGGCGCCTGAGCAGGCCAGAGCGGCTCGAAATGCTGCTCCACTGCGTGCGCGGCATCGAGCTAACCGTCAACCAAAAGATCATTCTGGAGTGGTTGTCCTCCTATCCCGACGAGACGGTGATCTCCATGGTCAACCTGCTTGACCGGGTTCGGCAGGCCGGCGGCACGGACCTAACCGAGCTGTTCACCGAGTCCAGCCCCGGCATCAGCGGACCGGGATTCGCGGCGAGCGCGAAGAAGAGGAAGGTTCCGCGCACGCGCACGGCCCTGACCGACCTGACGAACGTGGACCTGCGCGAGGTGGAGAAGGGAGACGGCGAGCGCGGAGAAGAAGAGTCGTAGTCCTCGGAGAAGCAGTTACCGGGGAAGATGACCAAGGGTTTTCAGCCGCCTACGCTGGGCATTCGCAACGATTGTGTTCTGCGTCACACTGTTTCGCCGCGGTGCCAACGTTGTCTTTCGGGCCGGGATTTGGGGCCCAACTACGCGTCGTACATGTGTCCGCCCGAAAATGACCAGGCTTTCACGAATGCTCCACTTAAGGACCATTCATATATTACGCCTTGTAATCACGAGTGGGACGCACATTGTGACGCCTTATCCACAGAGCGGTGATGGTTTATCCACAGGACCGCCTACGTTGAACCCCCGGAGATAGGTGGATCCTAGCATATGGGACAGCATTTGGTTGTGGGGGCGTGGACCATGTGGTTAGCTCTCCGTGAAGCAAGAAGACCCGGCCCAGGTGCCGGGTGGGCACCTGCCGGGTCTCCTCCTACTTTGCCAGTAGAGCCGAGACCCTACATGAGTGCGCCCTCGGACGCGAGTGGGTGTTCTCCTGGCTGCCCCACAGCTTCGGAGGGGAGGTGAGGGCCTTGGCCAAGAAGCCTGTGATCGTCAAACCGGGTCAGAAGGCGCCCGTCTCGGGCCAGTACAAGCCCGTCAAGGGCGGACCCGAGGTGACGATCCCGAAGGGACACCGGGTGCCCCCGACGCCGAACGGCGGCGGTCAGAAGCTGGTCGACCCGACCAAGAACAAGAGCGGCAGGTAGCCGCCCGGGCCGTGCCGGGCGCGTCACCGGTGACGGCTTGACCTGAAAGGAGGCCCCATCCGCTTCGGCGGGTGGGGCCTCGCCCTGTCTAGACCGCATTCACCTGAGCGGTGAGGCTGCCCTGCTGGCTCGCCTTTCGTGCCGCGTGCCGCTGCTGCGCCTCGAGAACCCGCGCCCGCTTCTCGTATGTCTCGTCCAATACCTCATACATCAGCCTGAGGACAAGCTCAGTCTCCTCGCCGGTGACCGGCTGCACGAAGTCGCCGTGCGCCATGTCGTTGCCGAACTCGCGCACCGCATGCGCGGAGTCGCGGGTTAGCTCCGAGATCCACTTGTCATCGTGCAGCTTGTCGATCTTTGACTTGAGGTTCCCGTTCTCGAAACCCTTGTCCTTGCACGTGGCCTCAACTACGGCCCTGGCGAGAGAGATCGCGGCACGGTTGGCATCGATGCTGTGGCAGCGGCGCCACGCGAACCTCGTGCGATGGCCGGACTTCACCGTTGAGAACGCGGCCGAGGTGCTTGCGGTCCAGCCTGAGCCGGCGGGCGATACCGGCGACGGTGTCCCCCCGCTGGTGGATGAGGCGCTTAGCCGGCTGCTCGTTCGTCACCGTCACGGCACCCTCCAATCCGATCGAAGTACGTCGATTCGATCGAACTAGGCCGGTGCCACTTTGTGCAACAAAAGGACAGAACGACCGGATTTGCTTCCGGGCGGCTGGCTACCGCAGGCGCCTCGCCATGTGCTCGGCGACGGTTACCAGGCACCCGAGGCCGGCAATGACGCAGACGACCGTCAGAACCGCAGCATCGATGAAGTAGAAGAGAACGCCGATCCCGATGAGTTCAAGACCGAGGAGGGCCAGCATGCCCTTGCCTCGGATGGCGTAGACGAAGGTCGCCAACGCCGCGGCGGCCAGAACGATGATGATCAGCCAGATCACCGGGAGCGTGACGGTCATTGGAGGGTTGTAGCGGACTTAGCCACGGGCGTCCATGTCGGTCTCCCGACTCGTCTCCGAGGATCCGCTGCTTCTTCTCGGGAACCAGTGTCCCTTCTCGGGTTGCCGCGGGCCTAGACGTTCTCCCCGGGCGACGGACCGGTGGGCGAGGCGCGGGAGGGCGGCTCGATCTTCGGCTTCGCGCGCGCGACCATCTGCGCGATGACCGCTTCGAACAGCGCCTTCGCGCTGCCGGTCTCCTCCGCGGCACCCGCGAGCTGGGGGTTGGCGTAGACCATGTGCGCCGCTCCGATGGCGACGAGATACGCCTCACGGTCTTCGAGGCCCGCCATCACGCCCATCTCGGTGAGCTCCCGGATCATGCGCGTCGTCTCGCGGTACGGCATGCGCCGGAGGAGGTACACGCGTACGGCGGCTATGAGGTTGTGGATCACGAAGGCGGCCAGGGAGAGAAAGGCGAGGAACGCGGATTGATCGATGTGGACGATTTGACCCATCTCGCGCACCGAGGGCCTGTAGCGGAAACGCAGCTGCTGAATGGCCCGCCTGCTATGCGGTGACGCGCTCGTCGGGTCGGTGCTCCACCTCCTACCTAAGGCCGATATCGTGATGATCTAGGCGCGGTCACAACGCTGCAGGCGGATGCAAGGGCCGGGCGCTCAGGAGCGCCCGGGTACTACGTGGCATGAACGATCACCTCCTCCTCAGTTCTCGCGGGTTCCGCGTCGGGCAAGACGGCCGAACGCAGAGGGGGTGCCCAACGACGTCTCTGCTGAAACCTGGGCCGCGCCGCGTGGTGATCATCGGCGGGCGACGAGCGGTGTGGGCGCGGTCACTCGGCGCACGGCAGGTGCCGTTGGGCGCAGGTCCCGGCCGGCACCGGGCCAGCCCCTTCACCTGCTATCGATCTACTTCTTACGTTGCGGGGCACGGCCGGCGTCCGCGCCGTCAGGGCCTGGCGCCGACCGGACATATCTGCCTCAGGACAGGTGGTGACCCCGCAATGAGCACCGAGACGCCGGTACCCCCGGCTGTCGAGCCGGCCCCGCCGCCGGACGAGGAGCCACGACGCGTGACTCCCACCTCGGCCGCGTACCTCGCGGTCGAGGAGAGTCCCGACTTCATCGCCCTGCGGAAGGCTTTCCGCGGTTTCGTGTTCCCGATGACCGTGGCGTTCTTCCTCTGGTACGCCCTCTATGTGATCCTGTCGGCCTACGCCCGCGGGTTCATGGCCACCAAGATCGTCGGCAATATCAACGTGGCGCTCGTCTTCGGGCTGCTGCAGTTCGTCTCCACGTTCTTGATCGCCTGGCTGTACTCGCGCTACGCCGATCGCCGGCTGGATCCACTCGCCGCACGGATGCGCGCGAAGCTCGAGGCGGGTGACCGGGCATGAGGCAGCTCTACCTGGCCGCCGACACCGGCAGCACCGCCCGCACCCTCACGATCATCCTGTTCCTGTTCTTCGTGCTGGTGACCCTGGGCATCACGGTGTGGGCCAGCCGGCAGACCCGCAACGCGACCGACTTCTACGCCGGCGGCCGCTCGTTCAGCGGATTCCAGAACGGGATGGCGATCGGCGGGGACTACATGTCCGCGGCGAGCTTCCTCGGCATCGCCGGCATCATCGCGCTGTTTGGCTACGACGGCTTCCTGTACTCCATCGGGTTCCTGGTGGCCTGGCTGGTCGCGCTGCTGCTCATCGCCGAGCTCATGCGCAACTCGGGCAAGTACACGATGGCCGACGTGCTCGCGTTCCGGTTCAGGCAGCGCCCGGTACGCACGGCCGCCGCGGTCTCCACGATCACGGTGTCGATCTTCTATCTGCTGGCGCAGATGGTCGGCGCGGGCGCGTTGGTCGCGCTGCTCCTCGGCATCAAGCCGGGCGAGACGTTCCTCGGCATGAACGCGAGCACGGCCAAGGTCGCGACGATCATCGCCGTCGGCATCCTGATGATCGTGTACGTGGTGGTCGGCGGCATGAAGGGCACCACCTACGTCCAGATCGTCAAGGCGTTCCTGCTCATGTGCGGCGCGATCCTGATGACGGTGCTCGTGCTGTCCGCGTTCAAGTTCAACCTGTCGGGCCTGCTCGGCGAGGCCGCGGCGAAGTCGGGCAAGGGCGCGGCCTTCCTGGAGCCCGGCCTCCGGTACGGCAAGGAAGTACCCGGCGACGCCACGCAGACGTTCTACAACAAGATGGACCTGCTGTCGCTGGGCATCGCGCTGGTGCTCGGCACCGCCGGCCTGCCGCACATCCTGATCCGCTTCTACACCGTGCCCAACGCCAAGACGGCCCGCAAGAGCGTGCTGTGGGCGATCGCCATCATCGGGTTCTTCTACCTGATGACGCTCGCGCTCGGCTTCGGCGCGGCGGCGCTGGTCGGCAGCAAGGCGATCACCGCACAGGACAAGGCCGGCAACACCGCGGCTCCGCAACTCGCACAAGCCCTCGGGGAGCGCTACCTGGGTGGCGCGACCGGTGGGGCGATCCTGCTGGCGGTGATCGCGGCGGTCGCGTTCGCCACGATCCTCGCCGTCGTTGCCGGGTTGACGCTGGCGTCGTCGTCGTCGCTGGCGCACGACTTCTACGCCAACGTCATCAAGCACGGCCAGGCGACGTCGGAGCGGCAGGAGGTCGTGGTCGCCCGGGTGTCCGCGTTCGTCATCGGCGCCGTCGCCATCGTGCTGGCAATCTTCGCGCAGAACCTGAACGTGGCGTTCCTGGTCGCGCTCGCGTTCGCGGTGGCCGCGTCGGGCAACTTACCGGCCATCCTGTACTCGCTGTTCTGGAAGCGTTTCACCACGGCGGGCGCCACGGCGGCCATCTACGGCGGCCTGATCTCCGCGGTGCTGCTGGTGTTCTTCTCGCCGGTCGTCTCCGGTTCGCCGACGGCGATGTTCCCCGCGCACGACTGGCACTGGTTCCCGCTGTCGAACCCGGGCATCATCTCGGTCCCGATCGGGTTCCTGTGCGGCTGGCTGGGCACCGTCCTGTCCCGCGAGCCGACCGACGCGGCGAAGTACGCGGAACTGGAGGTGCGGTCCCTGACCGGCGCCGGAGCGCACTGACCGGTGGTGTGACCATGGGGTACGAGGGGCGGTGCGGGCCGAGTGGGCCGCACCGCCCCCTCGCCGCCACCGCCCCTCACGGCGCCGCCGCACCGGTCGCCGCGTAGGGTGGGGACTCATGGCGATCGCGCGTAATTACGGCGAGGGGCACCGCATCCTGGTCACCGGCGGTGCCGGGTTTGTCCCGTCGCATCTGGTAGATGCGCTGCTGGCGCGGGGTGCCACCGTCGTTGCGGTGGACAACTTCAGCACCGGCAGCAAGGAGAACGTCGCGCACCTCGACGAGCATCCTCGATTCACGCTCGTCGACGCCGACGTGACCGAGCCGCTGCCGGCGCACGTCGAGGCGCTCGCCACCCGGTTCGACGCGATCATGCACTTCGCGTCGCCGGCCAGCCCCACCGACTTCGCGCAGATCCCCGTGGAGATCCTCCGCGTCGGCTCGGTGGCCACGCTCCACCTGCTCGAGCGCGCCAAGGCCGACGGCGCCCGCTTCATCATGGCGTCCACCTCGGAGGCCTACGGCGACCCGCTGGTGCACCCGCAGCCCGAGACCTACTGGGGCAACGTCAACCCGATCGGCGTGCGCAGCGTCTACGACGAGGCCAAGCGCTTCTCGGAGGCCGCCGTGATGGCCTACCACCGCTTCCACGGCCTCGACACCGGCATCGTGCGGATCTTCAACACCTACGGTCCGCGGATGCGCCCGGACGACGGCCGCGCCATCCCGACGTTCATCTCCCAGGCGCTGCGCGGTGAGCCGATCACCGTGCACGGCACCGGGGCGCAGACCCGTTCCATCTGCTACGTCGACGACCTGGTGCGCGGCATCATCGCGCTGCTCGACTCCGGCGAGACCGGCCCGATCAACTGCGGCACCGAGCACGAGATGTCGATGCGTGAGCTGGCCGGGACGATCGTGCGGCTGACCGGAAGCTCGTCCACCGTCAGCTTCGTCGCGCGCACCGCCGACGACCCGGAGAAGCGCCGGCCGGACCTCACCCGGGCCCGCACGCTGCTCGGATACGAGCCGAGCATCGGCCCGGAGGAGGGCCTGCGGCGGACCATCGAATACTTCGCCGGCCGCGCGTAGCCACCCTCCCCGGTTCGTGCCAGGCTTCGCCGGCCCGGCTGGCGGCCTCGCATCGCATCCGTAGTCTTGTGCCATGCCCTCCCCGACTTATGGCAGCAGCGGTCGCGCCTCGGTGCCGACCTCCGGGCCGACCGGCACCTACCGGGGCTCCGGTCGTGCCCGGTTGCCCGCGTCCCGCTACGACGACGACGGCTACGGATCGTCCCCGCCGCCCCGCGGGCCGGGCGGCGGCGGGGCGTACTCCGGGCGCCGGCGACCGCGCTGGGGGCGCATCTTCCTGGTGTTCTCGCTGGCCCTGCTGTTGCTCGCGGGGGTGGCCACGGGCGGCGCTTACCTCTACTACAAAGGGCTCGACTCCGACCTGCAGCGGGCGGACGCGTTCTCGAAGGTCACTGGCGACCGCCCGGTCAGCGCGGTGGCCGGCGCGCAGAACATCCTGCTGCTGGGCAGCGACTCCCGCGACCCGGACAACAAGGCCAAACCGGGCGAGTGGCGCACCGACACGATGATCCTCATGCACGTGTCGGCCGACCACCAGAAGGCCTATATGATCTCGATGCCGCGCGACCTCTACGTGAAGATCCCGCAGAGTCCCACCAACCCGGAGCTCGGCAACACCACCTCGAAGATCAACGCGGCGTTCGCCTGGGGCGGCCTGCCGCTCGCGGTCCAGACCGTGGAGGGCTTCACCGGGGTACACGTCGACCATGTGGTGCTCGTCGACTTCGGAGGCTTCAAAGAGGTGACCGACGCTTTGGGCGGCGTGGACCTGACCATCGAGCAGGACACCACGTCCATCCACAAGCCGTTCCGCAAGTTCAAGAAGGGCGTCAACCACCTCAACGGCGAAGAGGCCCTCGACTGGGTGCGCCAGCGCAAGCAGTTCCCGGACGGTGACTTCGCCCGGATGCGCCACCAGCAGGAGTTCATGAAGGCGCTGATGGACAAGGCGTCGAGCACCGGGACGCTGAGCAACCCGCTGAAGCTCAACGCCTTCCTCAAGTCGGTGACCAAGGCGATGACCGTCGACAACGACTTCTCCCTTGCCGACACCGCCCTGCAGTTCCGCAGCATCCGCAGCGACGACCTGACCTTCCTGGTCAGTCCCAACCTGGGATCGAAGACGATCGACGGCGAGAGCGTGGTGGTGTCGGACAAGGCGAAGGCCTCGGCACTCTACGACGCGGTGGCGAAAGACACAGTCGCCGACTGGGTCACGAATAATGCCTCACCGCCGGCCAAGCCGGGCAGGTGACCTGGCGCGGAAGTGAACGGAGCGCCTCCGACGAGTGTCGGGGGTGCTCCCGTTTACGCCATCGGTACCTTTTGCGGCGTCGCGTTTTCGGATATCGATCCGTACAGTGACACCGGCGCTCTGACCGCTGCCCCCCACGAATCACCGCGCAGGAGGCCGCATTGCTGCAGGACACGAGCCGGCGTCAGCCGGCCCGCGGAGCTTCGGCAGCGCCGTTCGCACCCGCTCCACCGGCCGGGCACGTCCCGCCGGCCGGTTGGGTCGCGCCGGCGTCGCGTGCTGAGGCGTGGCCAGCCGCGACGCAGCCGCCGGCCGCGTCCAAGCCGGCCGCGTCCAAGCCGGCCGCGTCCAAGCCGGCCGCGTCCAAGCCGGCTGCCCGCAAGCGCGGCCGCGATCCGCTGTGGGCCCGGTTGATGGTGGTTCTGGGTGCCCTGCTGATGATGGCCAGCGGTGGTGCGATCGTCGGCGGCAAGGTCATGATCGGTCAATACAGCGGAGCCATCGAGCAGCGTGACCTGCTCGGCAACGCCGGCGTCAGCCACGTCTCCGTCGACGGCCCGCTCAACATCCTGCTCGTCGGCATCGACGCCCGCCCCAACAGCAACGAGCTGACCCGCTCCGACTCGATCATCATCGCCCACATCAACGCCAAGCACGACCAGGCGTTCCTGATGTCGATCCCACGCGACCTCGCGGTCCGGATCCCGGCCTACCCCAGGACCGGATACAAGGGCGGCACCGAAAAGATCAACGCGGCGTTCGCGTTCGGCAGCCAGGGTAAGGGCGGCCGGGAGGGCGGCGTTGAGCTGCTCGCGCTGACCATCCAGCAGTCGGTCGCGCCTGGCATCAAGTTCGACGGCGGCGCGATCGTCGACTTCGGCGGCTTCCAGGCGCTGGTCAACGCGCTGGGCGGCGTCGACATGTGCATCGACCAGCGGGTCACCTCGATCCACGTCGGCACCGACAGGAAGGGCAAGTTCCTGTCGCCGGACAGGGGCGGCAAGCCCGTCGTATACGAGCCGGGCTGCCGGCGGCTCGAACCGTGGCAGGCACTGGACTACGTGCGGCAGCGGCACCTGCCCAACGGCGACTACGACCGGGCGCGCCACCAGCAGCAGTTCGTGAAGGCGATGGTCAAGGAGGCCAAGAAGCAGGGCATCGCCACCAACCCGATCAAGCTCAACAACGTGATGACCGCTGCCGGCAAGGCGCTGACCGTCGACAAGAACGGCGTCAAGATCGAGGACTGGCTGTTCACGCTGTCTGGTGTGATCAACAATGACCCGGTGATGCTCAAGACCAATGCCGGGAAGATCAACTCAGTGCGGGTGGGCAGCGAGGAAGCGGAGTCTCTGACGCCGGAGAGCAGGGCGATGTTCCAGGCGGCGACGGCCGACGCGCTCGACCAGTTCGTGATGGCCAACCCCACCTTCGTCGCAACCGACGGCGCCATCGGCTGACCCGGCGCCGCGGTGCCCGTCGGGCGGTGGCCGACCCCGTTATGGTGGGTGCGGATGTGGGCCACCGACGGGAGGTAGAGCCACGTCAGCGCATAAGGCCAAGGCACCGGTCCGCAGCCGGGGCCCATCGTGGGCCCGGTTGTGCGTCGTGTTCGGTGCCGCTCTGATGATCGTCAGCGGCAGCGCGATCGTCGCCGGCAAGACCCTGCTCCGGCAGTACGGCAGCACCCTGCACCAGGAGTCCGTCCTGGGCGACTCCGGCACCAAGGGACACGCGGAGATCAACGGGCCGCTCAACATCCTCATGGTCGGCGTCGACCGGCGCCCCGACAGCACCGAGCCGATCCGCTCGGACTCGATCATCATCGCGCACGTCAACGCCGCCCATGACCAGGCGTTCCTGGTGTCGATCCCGCGCGACCTGGCGGTCCAGATTCCGCCGTACCCCAAGACGGGCTACCGGGGCGGGCGTGACAAGATCAACGCCGCGTTCTCGTACGGCAGCCAGGGCAGTGCCGGCCTGCGCGGCGGCGTGGAGTTGCTCGGCCTGACCATCAAGCACAACTTCGCCGGCATCACCTTCGACGGCGGCGCGATCGTCGACTTCGGCGGGTTCCAGTCGGTCGTCAATGCGCTGGGCGGTGTCGACATGTGCATCGACACGCGGGTCGAGTCCGTGCACGTCGGCACCGATGCAAAGGGCCGGTTCCTACCGCCGGACCGGGGCGGCAAACCCGTTGTGTACGAGCCGGGCTGCCGGCACCTGGAGCCGTGGCAGGCGCTGGACTACGTCCGGCAACGCCACGGACTGCCTAACGGCGACTACGACCGGCAGCGTCACCAGCAGCAGTTCCTGAAGGCCGTGCTCAAGGAGGCCAAGAAGCAGGGCGTCGCCACCAACCCGGTCAAGCTCTTCCAGATCATGAAGGCGGCCGGCGGTGCGCTGACCGTCGACCTGCACGGGCTGCAGGTGGAGGACTGGGTGTTCGCGCTGAGCGGGGTGATCGACAACGACATGGTGATGCTCAAGACCAACGCCGGCCGGGTCAACTCCACCACGCTGAACGGCGAGTCGGCGGAACAGTTGACGGACGACAGCGCTAGCATGTTCCGGTCACTAAGGGACGATAGTCTCGTACAGTTCGTAACTGCACACCCGGAGTTTGTCTCCACAGACGGCGCTGCGGGTTGATCTCCTCGATCCCGCAGCGGCAGGCAGGGCTGTCCGTGCTGCCGTAGACTGAGCGTAAATCCCGCCCGGTCGGCGAATTGGCGTGCGCCGACGCGGGTCAGCGTCGGCACGGGGAGTTACGACGTCCACGGCACGGCAGACCGCGGACCCGGATGCGCATGAGCCTTCCGGGCCTTCTTCATCGTCGCAGTCGCCGGCGCATGCTCCCACACCCGATGCCGCAAAACCACAGCTCACCGGCGACGAGCCCGCCGCCGACGAGGCCAGCGACCGGGACGCCGCCGGCGAGCCCGGCGAGAAGGCGGCCGCCCGCGTGCGCCGCCGGCATTGGCAGCCGCGGCTGCGTGCGGGTGTTCCGGTCGGGCCCGGCAACGTCCGCCCCAGCGGCAAGCTGCCCGGCCGGGATCCGTTGTGGGCGCGCCTGCTGGTCATCGTCGGCGCCCTCCTCGTGCTCGCCTCCAGTGGCGCCGTCGCGGCGACCAAGGTGCTCGCCAACCGCTACGACGAGACGGTCAGGAAGGGCAGCCTCATCGCCCCCGGCGCGCGGGCCAACGCAGGCGGCGACGAGGCGCACGGTCGGGTCACCGGCCCGCTCAACTACCTGCTCATCGGCTCGGACGCGCGCATGGGGGAGCCGTTGTCGGGTGCCCGTTCCGACACGATCATCATCGTCCACATCCCGGCGTCGCTGGACCGGGCCTACATGATCTCGATACCGCGGGACCTGCGGGTGCAGATTCCGCCGTTCCCGAAGACCGGTTTCCTCGGCAGCCGGGAGAAGATCAACGGCGCGTTCGAGTACGCGAAGGGCGGCGACGACGGCGTCCAGCTTCTGTCCGCCACGCTGAGCCAGCTCGTCGGGATCACCTTCGACGGTGCGGCGGTCATCGACTTCGGGGGCTTCGAGAAAGTCGTCAAGCTGCTCGGCGGCGTGAACATGTGCATCGACGAGCGCACCGAGTCGCAGCACGTGGGCCACGACCGCAACGGCAAGTACCTTGCGCCGTGGTACGGGCCGGATGGCGCCTACCGCAACTACGAGAGCACGCCCGAGGTGTACGAGCCGGGCTGCCGGCACCTGGAGCCGTGGCAGGCGCTCGACTACTCGCGCCAGCGCAAGAGTCTCCCGGACGGCGACTTCGGGCGGCAGCGCCACCAGCAGCAGCTACTCAAGGCGATCTTCGACGAGGCCCGCAAGCAGGGCGTGGTCACCAACCCCCGCAAGACCGACGCGATGATCCGCTCGGTGGGCCAGTCGTTGACCGTCGACACCAACGGGGTGTCCCTCGCCGACCTGGTATACGCGCTGCGCGACGTGCGCCCCGCCGACCTGGTCGGGATCAAGGTGCCGTCCGAGGCGCAGGACCTCGGCGGCATCTCGTACGTGATTCCGTTCGAAGCCCAGTCCGACACGCTTTACGGCGCGATCCGCGACGACACGCTCGACAGCTGGGTGGTGCAGAACCAGCAGTGGGTCAACGGGTTGTAGGGCATTCACGGCCGCCGACCCTCTAAGCTTGCGCCCGTGCTATCGCGTAACCGGGTGCCCGGGATCGAGGCCGGCGACGTGCCGGCCGACGCTTACCTGTTGGACGTGCGGGAGGACGAGGAGTGGGCCGCCGGCCACGCTCCCGGCGCCACCCACCTGCCGATGATGCAGGTCCCCGCGCGGCTCGACGAGATCCCGGTCGACCGGGACGTGGTCGTCGTCTGCCGGGTCGGCGGGCGCTCCGCGGAGGTGGTCGCCTACCTGCACCACCTGGGCCGCGACAACGCCGTCAACCTCAACGGCGGCATGGTCGCCTGGGCGCGCGCCGGCCGACCGATGATGAGCGAGGGTGGCGGTGCCCCGCAGGTCGCCTGAGCTGGCCCTGGGCTTCACCGCCAGGCGCCGTACGCGCCGCCCGTTGCACCGCGCTGTGCCCCGCACGCCCACCGGCCGGCCGTTCGTCTTCGCGCACCGCGGCTCGTCGGTTGCGGAGCCCGAGCACACCCTCGCGGCATACGTGCGGGCCATCGAGGAGGGCGCCGACGGGCTCGAGTGTGACGTCCGGCTCACCCGCGACGGCCAGCTCGTCTGCGTGCACGACCGCCGGCTCAACCGGGTCAGCAACGGGCGGGGCCTGGTCAGCACCAGCACGCTCGCGGAGCTGGCCGAGCTGGACTTCGGCTCGTGGCATCCGGGGCCCGGCGACGAGGACGATGAGCTGGTCTACGACCGGGACCCGGCCGGGCGGATCCGCGTCCTGACGCTGGACAACCTGCTCGCCGCCGTCCACGACGCCGGCCGGCCGCTGCGCCTGCTGATCGAGACCAAGCACCCCAACCGGTACGGCCCGGCGGTGGAGGACCGGGTCGTCAATGCGCTGCGCCGATACGGCCTGCACGATCCGCAGCCCGGCCACCAGGTGCGGGCCGCCATCATGTCGTTCTCCCCGCTCGCGATCCGCCGGGTCGGCCGGCTGGCGCCCCGGCTGCCGACGGTCATGCTGCTCGAGCTGCTGCCCGCGGGCCTGCGCGGGGGCCGGTTGCCGTTCGGGGCGGGCATCGGCGGGCCGGGGATCCGGCTGCTGCGCGCCCATCCGGAGATCGCTCGCCGGCTGCACGACCGCGGGCACCACGTGTACGTGTGGACGGTCAACGAGCCGGCAGACCTCGACCTGGTGATCGAGCTGGGCGTGGAGGGCATCATCACCGACCGCCCCGGGTTCGTGGGCCGCCGCCTCGACCAGCTCGGCCTGCCACGGGCGTGACTCACGGGCCGGGCCGGGGCAGACTCGCAGCATGGCTGCCGACGCTTGCGAGCCGCTGGACCCGGTCGCGCTCCTCGACGGCCTGACGGACCTGGTCGACGTCCTCAACTCCGGCGAGACCGGCCCGTCGGGGCTGCAGCTGACCATCGAGCTGGCCCAGGCGGCGACCGGCGCGATGGGGTCGACCTTCGTGGAGTACACCCAGTCCGGCGGTCGGGTCGTCGCGGCGACCGCGTCGTTCGGCTGGATCCTCGGGCGCCCGGTCGACGTGGCCGACCCGCAGGTGGCCAAGCTGCTCGCCGGTCCCCGCGTCCAGCCGATCGGCATGGATCAGTTGCCCGAGAACACGGTGCGCCAGCTCAGCGGTCGTGGCGTGGGCCGGCAGGTCGCGGGCCTCGGCACGGTCGCCGGGTCGCTGGTCGGCTCGCTGCACGTGTACTTCCCCGACCCCGACGGCTACGCCGATCCGCACCAGCTTGCGGTGGTGCGCCTGCTGGCCGGCTGGGCCGCCCACCTCTACCGGGAGACCGCGGGCCTGCCGGTGTACCCGGACGGGCCGATCCCCCCTCCCACGGCCGAAGGGCTGGCGGTGGTCGGGCCGGACGCGACCGTACGCTCATGGAGCCCCGCCGCCGAGCGGCTGACGGGCCGACCGGCGGCCGAGGCGATCGGGGCGCCGCTGCCTTTTCCGGTGCCCGGCACCGGCCAGCTCGTGGTGCACCGGCTGGCGCCCGGGCGCTGGGTGCAGGCCCGCTCGTCCACGCTGGTCGGCACCGACGCCTCGGTGATCACGTTCCGGGAGAGCGCCGAGCCAGAGGCCCGTGAGCAGGCCCGGGATCTCTTCATCGCGGTGACCAGCCATGAGCTGCGCACGCCGGTCACGGTCATCCGGGGGTACGCGGACACGCTCGTCGAACGGTGGGACTCGCTGAGCGACGCGGCCCGCCGGGAGGCGGTGTTCGTGGTCGGCCAGCGCGCCCGGGAGCTGGCGCGACTCGTCGACCGCCTGCTCAACGCCGCCTCCGACGTGGCAGGGCTGGTGGACGGCATTTCCGGCGTACCGTTTGATCCTGCCGCGGCCCTCCGGGACGCGACGGATGAGTTGAACCCGGAGCTCAGGCGGGTCCTGCGGATCAACCTGCCCGACTCGTTGCCCGCCGTGCGGGGAGACCGGGGGAGCCTCGCGACCGTCTTGACCGAGCTCGCCACGAATGCGTCCAAATACTCCCCGGAATGGGTAGATGTGGAGCTGACGGCGGGTGCGGACGCCCAGACGGTGTGGTTCCGGATTGCCGACCGCGGGTTGGGGATCCGGCCCGAGCACGCCGAGCGCGCGTTCGAGCGGTTCTGGCAACTCGAGACGGGCGACCAGCGGCGCTACGGCGGGGTGGGTCTCGGGCTCTATCTCGTCAGGCGGATCGTCGAACGGCAAAACGGCTGGGTGAGCCTGCGCCCGCGGGACGGCGGCGGTAGCGTCGCTGAGGTCAGGCTGCCCCGTGCGGATGCGAGCACCGGAGAGAGATGAGCGAGCGCAGCGAGCGAGTCAGATGGTGCAGTGCGATGGAGCCTCATGTCGGCGCGCAGCGAAGCGGAGCGCCGGCATGAGCGAGCAGACGTCGTTGACCGGCGCCCGGGAGAGCGTGTGGTGCGTGGTCGTGCCGCACCACGCCGAGGGCGCCCGCATGGCCCGGCACCGGCTGACCAACGTGCTCACCGGGCTGCTGCCCACGCTCCTGCTGTCCGACGCGATCGCCGTCGCGGCCGAGTTGGTCGGCAACGCGGTGCGGCACGCGGGTCCGTTGCCCGGCGGCGTGGTCCGGGTCGCGTGGCGGCTGCCGCGCAGTGGTGGGGTCGAGATCCGGGTGACCGATGGCGGCGGCGCGACACCGCCGACGCGGCGTGAAGCGGGTTCCGACTCGCCCGACGGGCGCGGCCTGGCCATCGTCGCCGCCCTCGCCGACCGCTGGGGTGTCGAGCGCGACGGCCTCGGCCAGTGCGTATGGGCGCGGTTGAATGCCCCGGCGACACGCCCGGCCGGGCCGGTCCTGGCTGGCGCTAGGGCGTGAAACCGGCGCGGCTTCGCCCCGAACCAGCGCGCAGCGCATAGGCTGGGTCGTCGTGAGCAAGCGCGCCAGAAACTCGCGTACCCGCACCGACGCCCCCAAGCGTCAGAAGGTCCGCGACGTCTTCGTTCCCCGTCCCTTCGCCGGCCTGACCGATGAGGCCGAGTGGATCGCCCTGCGGGAGCTGGTCCCCGCCGCCACGGCCCCGCTGCGGCTCGTCCCCGAGCTGGTCGAGCAGTTCGGCGAGCGCCCGGTCACCCTCGCCACCGTGCTGCCGATGGCCTGGCCGGCGATGACGAAGCCGGACGGCCGCATCTTCGTCGGCCTGCAGCGGCACGTCCAGTCCGGCGACGTGTCCCGGGACCTGGCGGTGGCGATCCTGCGCGCGCTGGAGACGCCGCCCGGCGAGACCGTCGACGTGCCCGCGCTGCCCGGCGAGGGGCAACGCCTGCAGGACATCCTCGTCGATGCCCCGCTGGAGGTCACCCTCCACGACGGTTACGAGTTCTGGCTGGAGCCCGACGCGGCCGACGACCCAAACGTGAAGGCGTCCCTGGAGCGGGCCAACGCGGCGATCTACCCGACAGTGCGGCTGGCCGCCGCCCCGGCCGCGTACTGGTGCCGCGTCCCGGACCGCTCGCACGTGCGCTGGGTGCTGCCCGAGGAGGAGGACCGCGCCCTCGACGCCCTGGCCCGGCTGTCGGCCACGGGCGGGCTCCTGATCGGCGAGAACACCAAGTTCGCTGGCATGTTCCGGGCGCACGGCCTGCTCGTACCCGTCTGGGACGTGCCGCAGGAGCCGGCGCCCGATGACTGGGAGGCGCCGCTGGCGGAGTTCGCCAAGCGGTACGCCGAGGCGTTGACGGTGAGCGAGCCGCTGACCGCCGCCGAGCGCCGTTCCCGTCAGGGCCTCCTGGGCCGCCAGCTCACGCTGCGCTAGGCTAGGCACGCCGCCGCACCCCCCTCCCGCCGGGCGCCGCCGCCCACCCCCTCCCCGCGCCGATCTTGGAGTTATCTACATGGTTTGATCTTCAAACCACAGCACTTTCTTCTTGATCGACGCGAAAGGGGGGGTCGGGTCACGACGCCCGCATCGGGGTGCGGCTCACGGGTGCGGACATGCAGCGCGGGCCGCCCCGGCCGGACCCCAGCTCGGAGCCGCTGATCCGGATCACCTCGATGCCGGCGCGTTCGAGTTGCGCGTTGGTCTCGATGTTGCGCTCGTAGGCCACGCAGAGCCGGGGCGCGATGGCGAGCGTGTTGTTGCCGTCGTCCCACTGCTCACGCTCGGCGGTCACCGGGTCGAGCCCGGTGTCGATGATGCGCAGCGTGTCCATGCCCAACGCCTTGGCGGCGGCGGTCAGGAACGGCTCCGCGTCGGAGACCCGGGGCTCGCCGTCGGGGTCGGCCGTGACGGTCCAGGCCTGCAGGCTATCGGCGACATTGGGGTACATGACGACCGCGTCGACGTCGACCATCGTGCACACGGTGTCGAGATGCATGGTGGCGCGCTCCTGCGCGATCGGCACGACCAGGACCGTGTGCGCGAGCCCGCGGGCGAAGCAGCGGCGGGCCAGCCGTTCCGCGCCGGCCGGGCGGGTGCGCTCACCCACTCCCACGGCGAGTACGCCGGGGCCGATGAGCAGGACGTCGCCGCCCTCCAGGTGCTCCAGGCCCGGGTCGTAGAGCAGGGAGGTGCCGGCGAAGCGCGGATGGTGCCGGTAGATCGCATGCGTCAGCGTGGTCTCCCGGCGCCGGGCCGGCATGGCGAGGCTGGTGACGGCGGCCTCGTCGCCGATCCAGACCGACGAGTCCCGGGTGAACAGCAGGTTGGGCAGTGGGTCGATGACAAAGTCGTGCCGGTCCAGCAGGGTGTAGACCAGTCCGCGTCCGGCGGGCAGCTCCTCGTGGGCCAGCCCGGCCGTCAGGACCGTGGCCAGCCCGGTCGGGTCGAGGTCGGCCAGGTGCTGGGCGACCGCGGTGCGCAGCGTGTCGCCCAGGCGGACGTCGGAGAGGACCGCGTTGGTCAGCTCGACCCGCGCCTCGGGCACTGACAGCACCTCGGTGACCAGGTCGGCGAGGTAGAGCACCTCCACTCCATGCGTACGCAGGGCGTCGGCGAACGCGTCGTGCTCGTCCTGCGCCCGGCCGACCCAGGGGATGCCGTCGAAGAGCAGCGAGTCGTTGTTGCGCGGGGTGAGCCGCGCCAGCTCCGGTCCGGGTCGGTGCAGAAGCACGGTGGCTAGAGGGCCGACCTCACTGTCGACGTAATGGCTCACGATGATCACCTTATGGCTAGTCCGTTATGGCGTACTTCGGCACCATGTGAATTCACGACAGCGAATGAATGTCGTATTCACCCGCATTCACTCGTCTCATTCACGACACTCAACGCCCCCAAAACCGGTTGCGACAACTTAACGTAGTTGGACCGACACAGCTCGCCGTGACATGGGAGGTGCGTCATGACCAGTTTCCTCCATGCCAGCGATGGTCCGGCCCTTCGGCCCGATGCCGAACGGTACGCACCGCCGCGGTCCATCGTGGAGGGCCGACCGTCCCCGATGGAGTGGATCCGGAGTCGGCGAGTGGAACGGGAAAGCCGCCGGGCGGAGCAGGCCCACCAGCGGGCCGCGCAACGGCTGGGGGCGCTGGGGAAGGACTGGCGGGTTCTGGACCTGCAGGCCACGGCGGGCTCCGACCGGATGAGTTTCCTCGCCGTCGGCCCCGGTGGCATCTTCGCCGTCACCGTCAAGGACCACGGCCGCAGCCGGGTCAGCTTCGCCGGTGACGTGGTGCAGATCGACGGGCGCCGGCCCAAGTACGTCCAGGAGGCGCGCAAGAACGCCAAGCTGGCGGCGACGGCGCTGTCGCGGATGGCGGGTGTCTCCGTGCCGGTGATGCCGGTCCTCGCTTTCGCGGGCAGTGGCACGATCGCCGTGCACGGCATGCCCAAGGGCGTCATCGTCTCCGCATACCAGGAACTGGGCCGGGTGCTCAACGCGCGGGGTCAGCGACTGGCCCCCGAGACCGTGAACAAGGTCTTCGCGCTGGCCGCCGATCCGGCGACGTGGTTGAACCAGCCGTACGTTCCACTCGCGGAGCGGTATCGCTGGTATCCGGAGGGTGACAGCCCAACCGAGAAGCGGGCCTCCTGACAACGCACCCGGCGACCGGTAACGTCAACTCGTATGGCGCCTGGCTATTTCGTGATCCGAGTCGGCCGATGGTGTGCAGGCGGCGCCCAAAGGCCCGAATGCGTAGCCGAAATGCTGGTCAGGAGTGGCAGTTGCCGAGGTCCCGGGCTGATGATGGAGGCCCAGGATCCGCACCGCCCCACCGGTGCATGAGGAGGCGTTGTGCCTCACGTCGAGCTGTCACTGTCGGAGCCCATCGCATCTCGAGTACGCCCATCGGCCCCGTCGTCATTGCGCCGGTGGGCTGAGGCCGTCGCCCACGCTGACGAGGCGAGTCTCGTCATCGATCGGCACGCTGTCATCGTGGCGCTTTCCCCGCCGTGTCACGATCTGCTCGGCTTCGAGGGCGCGGCTGTCGGGCAGAGACTACTGGACGTTCTGCGCCTGCTGGACTTCTCCGGCAGCGGCGTCGCGCTGACGCCGGACGAGGTCGGCAAGATCCCGCCATTGCTGTCGCTGGCCTCCGGCCGCCTGAGCCGGGGGTTGCTGCGGGTGGAGTGCCACCAGGGCGCCTGCACGCTCGACGCCATCACGACCCCGTTGCTGGAGCGCGACCGCACAGCGGGGTCGCTGACGTTCTTCAGCCCGATCTAATCGGGTTACTCCGCGTCCAGCCGGATCGTTGCGCGGCCGAGGTCGCGCGCCGCCACCCACACCGGGTCGACCGTCGCAAGTGGACACTGTACGTGCGGCGCGTGCAGCACGCAGCCGCGCGTGCGGCGCGTGCGGCGCGCTGCCGTGGCCGGTCAGCGAGGCGGCTGCCCCGGCGGGCACGTCCAGCCTGTTTTGTCAGTTTTGGACACCCCACCCGATCACTGTATGTTGCGAAAGTCCCACGGGACGGGTTCCCGCTGGGTTCCGTGCCTGGTTGACCCGTACTCTCCTTGCATGCTGGACCTGGAGCTGCTGCGCGAGGACTACGCGGTCTGCCGGCTGCCGGTCGGCTCCCCGCTGCCTAACGGCCTGCTCGCGCACGCGAGCCGGGGTGGCGTGGTGTCCGTGACCTGGACGCCCGACGAGGTGTCGATCATGTGCCCGGCGGCGCAGGTGCCGGACGGGGCGATTGTCGAGACGCCGTGGCGCTGCTTCCGGATTGCGGGGCCGGTCGACCTGGCGCTGACCGGCATCCTGGCGTCTATCATCAGCCCGCTCGCTGACGCACGGGTCAACATCTTCGCGCTCTCCACCTACGACACCGACTACCTGCTGGTGCCGGAGGTCCGGCTGACCGAGGCGATCGCCGCCCTCACCGGCGCGGGGCACCGCGTCTCCAAGGCGCCGTCCCCGATCGGCAGCCCCACGGGCACCTGACCCCGCGGGGGCTCCGCCCGTCGGTGCCTGTCGGCGCCTAGGATGGGCCCCACTGGCGTAGGGGAGGAGCGGTGAAGCGCTTCACGCTGCTGCTGGCCGCCACCGTTGTGGTCGCCGTCGTAGGCTGTGGCCGAGTCGAGCAACGACCGCTGGGTCCACACCCGATCCGGTCCACCGGGGGCCGGCTGGGCCCGACCCCGTCGGAGCCGGCCGAGCCGTCCGACCTGGACCCGTCGACGCCGGGCGGACCCGATGACGGGGTGACCGGCGAGACGCCCCCACCGGTGCCGACCCCGACGGGCTTCGCGGACTCGCCGGCGGTCGCCTGCGCCGGCCGGCCGAGCACCGGTCAGGTGGTCGCGGCGCTGCGCCGCGACCGCGACGTGCTGCCGGCCGGTGTGACGCCGAAGGCCACCACCGGCCCGCTGTGCGCCGGCACCTGGCAGTACACGGTGCTGGAGTTGCCCGGCCACGACCCGCTGCAGGTGGTGTCGCAGGGTCCGGCCACCGCCGTGAAGATCGTGACGGCCGGGACGTACGTGTGCACGCCGGCGGTACGGGCGGCGGCGCCGGCCGGGATCAGGGCGGCGGCGCACTGCGAATAGGCGTGCCGCATCGGGCAGGATGGCGGACGACGCCGCATTTGTTGAGAGGGACCGCCCGATGCCCGGTGTACCACCGACCCGCTTCGTCTACCTCGGCCCGGAGGGCACCTTCACCGAGCAGGCGCTGCGCACGATCCCGGCCGCCGAGCGGGGCACCCGCACCCCGGCGCGCAGCGTGCCGGAGGCGCTCGACGCGGTACGCGCCGGTGAGGCGGACGCGGCGCTGGTCCCGCTGGAGAACTCGATCGGTGGCCAGGTCGGCGTCACGCTCGACGAGCTGGCCGACGGGGAACCACTCGTCATCACCCGGGAGGTCGTCCTGCCGGTGCAGTTCGTCCTCGGCGCGCGGGCGTCGGTGCCGCTGGCGGGGATCCGGTCCATCGCGGCCCATCCGCAGGCGAGTGCGCAGTGCCGGCACTGGCTGCGCGGGCACGCGCCGAACGCCACGATCGTGGACGCGCTGTCCAACGCCGCGGCCGCCCAGTCCGCGGCGGCCGGCGAGCACGACGCGGCGATCTGCGCCCCGATCGGGGCCGGCCGGGAGCAGCTGGTCGTGCTGGCCAAGGACATCGCCGACCACCCGGACGCGGTCACCCGGTTTGCCCTCGTGACGCGGCCCGGCCCGCCGCCGGCGCCGACCGGCGACGATCTGACCACCCTCGCCGTCTACATCGCGCACGACCGGGTGGGCGCGCTGCTCGCGGTCCTCACCGAGCTGGCGGTACGCGGCGTCAACCTCACCCGCATCGAGTCCCGGCCGACCGGCGAGCGGCTCGGCCGGTACGTGTTCTTCCTGGACTGCTCGGGGCACGTGGCGGAGGCCCGGATGGGCGAGGCGCTCCAGGGCCTGCACCGGGTCTGCGCCGACGTGCGGTTCCTCGGCTCGTACCCGCGCGCGGGCAGCGACCACCCGACGCCCGCGCCGGTGGGCACGTCCGACGCCGACTTCGCCGACGCGGCCGCCTGGCTCGCGCGCATTCGGGCCGGCGACCTCGCCTGAGTGTTAGGAGGGTCCCCCTTTGCCGCGTTGAGCGTCAGGAGGGGACCCTCCTCACTCAGCCGCCGAGCAGGCCGCCGAGGAGCCCCTGGTTTTGCTGCTGCTGGCCGGCGCCGGCTCCGGCGACGCCACCGGCGAACTCCTCCGACGGCTGGACGACCACGAAGCCCTGGCCGGCGAAGCTCATCGTGAACGCCTCGCCGGTGGTGCGGCCCAGCAGCGTGCCGATGCCCATCTGGTCGGCGCGGTGGTATCCGGTCTGCAGGCTGGCCGACCAGCAGATCGCCGCCTGCGGGTCGGCGAACGTGGGCTGGTCGACGGTCATCACGACCGGGGTGCCCTTGGTGGTGATGGCGATGCGGCCCTGACCGGAGAAGACGCAGTTGAACATGCCCGCGGTCGAGAACATGCCCAGGCCCTGGACCATCTTGATGTCGTACTGGACGGTCGAGTCGAACGCGAGCACGTTCTGGCCGTTGATGGTGATCGCGTCGTTGCCCTCGAGGTCGATGATGTGCACATCCGACGCCCGGTCGGCGAGGAACAGGTCGCCCTGGCCGGCGATCTTCATCAGCGGCACGCCCTCGCCGGTCAGCTTCTGCTTGAGCCACTTGCCCATGCCGCCGGAGCCCAGCGCCTGGAACTGCATCTGACCCTGGTAGGCGACCATCGAGCCGGTGCGAGCCATGATCTCGCCGTTGAGCTCGACCTTGAGCATCTTGGAGTTTTGCAGCCGCATGCCGGGCTGGCTGGATTCCTTCTCCATGTTCTCGGCGGCGAAGAGCGCGCTACGCATGACTTTCTTCCTTCCAACGGCGGGTGGGTCGCCCGTGACACTAAGTGACCCGGTCAATATCAGTGTCGGCTCGCTGACTGTCAGCCCCAGCCCAGCTCATGCAGGCGGTCGTCGTCGATGCCGAAATGGTGGGCGATCTCGTGGACGACCGTCACGGCAACCTCCTCGACCACGTCGTCGTCGCTCTCGCAGATCTCGAGGATCGGGTTGCGGTAGATGATGATCCGATCGGGGAGGACACCCGCGTAGTCCCAGCCGCGCTTGGTCAGGGCATACCCCTCGTAGACGCCGAGCAGGGTCGGCTCGCCGGGCGGCGGGTCGTCCTCGACCAGGATCACCACGTTGTCCATCAGCCCGAGCAGCTCGGGTGGCACCTCGTCGAGCGCCTCGCCCACGAGTTCCTCGAACCGGGGCCGCGCCATCTCTACCGGCACGCAGTCATTCTGCCCTGTCGCCGCCACACGGCGCGGCGCTCCGCGCGAGATCACACGGAGCGCCGGACTGATGGTGCGGTAGGGGTCAGACCAGCGCCGCGTCGAGAGTGATCTCGACGGCGGCGAGTGCCTTGGACACCGGGCAGCCGGCCTTGGCCTGCTCGGCGATCTTGGTGAACTCGGCCTCGTCGATGCCCGGCACGTCGCCCCGCGTGACCAGGTCGATCCGGGTGATGCCGAAGCCGTCGTCGGTCTTGCCCAGGTGGACGCTCGCCTTGGTGTCCACAGCGTTCGGAACGTGGCCGGCCTGCGAGAGGGCGTTGGAGAAGGCCATCGAGAAGCAGCCGGCATGGGCCGCCGCGATCAGCTCCTCCGGGTTGGTTCCCTTGCCCTCCTCGAATCGGGAGGCGAAGGTGAACGGCCCCTCGTAGGTGCCCGAGCCGAGCGCCATCGAGCCGGCGCCTTCTTTGAGGTTGCCCTGCCATCGGGCGGATGAAGTACGGGTAGGCATGGTTTGACGCTAGCCCATCCGGGTCGCCCGGTGCGACGATGCGCTGATGCCGCGTCGACTAGTTACCGGGGCCGGCGCGGTGGTGGCGTCCGCGGGCCTTGCCGCCGCGATCGCCTCCCTCGGCGTGCCGTGGGCGACCTACCGGATCCGGGGCACCGCCCTCAACGACCTGCCGGTGGCCAAGCAGGGGTCGGTTCCGGTCTTCTCGGTTCCCGGTGGGCACTGGTACCTCGCCTTGATCCTGCTCCTTGCCGGCCTGCTCGCCGTGGCCGCGATGGGCACCGGCCGGGCGCAGGCCGTGCCCCTGACGGTGGCCCCGGTGCTCGGCGTGGTCACGCTGGGCGTCGTGGGCTGGCTGGCCAGCGGCATCGCCAGCCGCTCGGCGAGCATCGTGGCGACCGGCATCGCCCAGCTCGACGTGGCCGCGGAGACCGGAGCCGGCTTGACGCTCGGGCTGCTCGCCGGGCCGTTGCTCGGGGTGGGGGCAGGGCTCGTCGCGATGGGCCGCCGACCCGCCCCGCGGCCGAGCGAGGAGGCGCCGGCGAGGGCCGGCTGAGCGCGCCGGCCAGGACCGGCTGAGGAGCCGCCGCCGCTTCCGCCCGCGCCTTGCACCAGGCAGGATCACGAGATGGGTAACGCGTATGACGTGGTCGTGGTCGGTGGCGGGCACAACGGGCTGGTCGCGGCCGCCTACCTGGCGAAAGCCGGCCGGAAGGTGCTGGTCTGCGAGCGCCGGCACACCGTCGGCGGGGCGGCGGTCTCCGAGCACCCCTTCGGCCCCGACTTCACGGTGACCTCGCTGTCATACGTGGTCAGCCTGCTTCCCCAGGACATGGTCCGGGACCTGAAACTGACCGAGCACGGCTATCACGTGTACCCGCAAGGTCCGTATTTCGCTCCCCGACGCGACGGCGGCTACCTGGCGCTGCCCGACGACCCCCGGGCCCGAGCCAAGGAGATCGCCAAGTTCTCCCCGGCGGACGCCCAAGCCTACGAACGCTGGGATGCCTGGCTGGGCCGCCTCGGTCGCCTGGTCGGCCCGCTGCTGGACCAGATCCCGCCGAAGGTCGGCTCGAAGAAGCCCCGCGACCTGCTCGGCCAGGCGGCCCTGGCCGCCAGGCTGCGCAAGGTCGACGTGCGTGCCGCGTTCGACCTGACCCGGCTGTTCACCGCGAGCATCGCTGACCTGGTCGAGGAGCGGTTCACCGCCGACGCGCTGCGCGGGGTGCTCAGCGTGTCCGGCGTCATCGGCACCTGGGCCGGTCCGCGCAGCGCCGGCACGGCGTACGTGATGCTGCACCACCACATCGGCGAGACCACGTGGGGCTTTCCGCGCGGCGGCATGGGCGGGGTCACGCGGGCGATGGCCGGCGCGGCCCGGGCCTTCGGCGCGCAGATCCGGGTGGATGCCCCGGTGGCGAGGATCGACGTCGGCGGCGGTCGGGTCCGCGGCGTCACGCTGGAGTCCGGCGAGGAGATCTCGGCTCCGACGGTCATCACCACCGCCCATCCGAAGATCTCCTTCCTGCGGCTCGTGGAGCGCTCCCACCTGCCCGACGACTTCGTCGCCGACATCGAGTCGTGGCAGTCCCGCTCGGGCACCGTCAAGGTCAACTTCGCGGTGGACCGGCTGCCCACGTTCACGTCGCATCCGGAGTTCGACCCCTCGATCTACGGTGGGACGATCGTGCTGGCCGAGTCGCTCGACGACGTCGAGACCGCGTACCAGGAGGCGGTCACCGGGCGGGCGGCCACGCTGCCGTTCGCCGACATCTGCATCCCGTCGGTGCTCGACGACTCGCTCGCACCCCCGGGACAGCACGTGGTCAGCGCGTTCACGCAGTGGGTGCCGCACACCTGGGCGCGCGATCCGCACCCGGCCGACCTGGAGGCCTACGCCGACCGCCTCACCGCCCGGATCGAGGCGGTCGCGCCGGGCTTCACCGGGTCCGTCATCGGCCGCCAGGTCATCGGCCCGGACACCATGGAGCGCGAGTACGGGCTGGTCGGCGGCAACATCTTCCACGGCGAGCTCACGCCCGGGCAGATGTTCCACTGCCGCCCGGCCGCCGGGTACGCCGATCTGCGTACCCCGATCCGAGGGCTCTACCAGGCGGGCTCGGCCACCCACGGCGGTGGCGGGGTCACCGGCATCCCGGGCCGCAACGTCGTGCACCAGGTGCTGGTCGACAGCCGCCGGACAAGCCGCGGGCGCCCCGCGTAAGTCATGATGGCGGGGTAGGGAGGCGCGATGACCAGCGAAAAGATCAATGGCGAGCAACCGAACACCATCGAGTTCGGCGGTGGTGCGGTCGAGCGGGTCCGCCCGCTGGGCTGGTTGTCCGGCGAGCGCCCGGCGCCCCCGGGAGGCGACGGCCCGCCTGACCGGCCCGTGCTGCGCGGGGCCGGGATCGGGCTGGCCCTGAGCGGGTTCGGGCTCCTGCTGGCCGCCGAGTGGCTGCCCTGGCTGTCCCAGAGCATCGACCCCAGCGAGCAGGACTTCCCCACCGCGACCGGCGGCCGGATCGAGCAGGGCGTGACCCAGCTGGGTACTTCGGCCGACATCCTCCACCTCGGCTGGCTGGCGCTGCTCGGGGTGGTCGCCGTCGCACTCGTCATCCGCCCGCCGGCGCGGCGGGTCGTCGCCGCAGCGGGGCTCGGGCTGGCCGGCGGCCAGCTCGCGCTGCTGGTCGCGATCGCGCACGGCATCCTCAACCAGCAGCGGCAGGTGGTTAACTCACGGTTCACGCCGGTCGGGGTGGCGCGGGTACCGGGCGACCTGGAGCTGGGCTTCTGCTGCGCGGTCGCCGCTCTCGTCCTGCTCGCCGGCGCATTGTTGCTGGCCGGTGGCGCGTGGCGGCAGCGGCCCCAGTTCGCGCCCGATCCCGCCGATCAGGAGCCGGGCGCCCTGGCCGCGCCGACCGACCTGACCGTCACCCCGGTGACGCCCTCCGACCCGTCCATCTGGTCCAACCGCGAAGACCGGTGATATCCGCGTGAACGCCCCGGTACCCGGCAGGTAGGCTCACGCACTGTACGTGAGCGCGGCGCGGCCTGGACTGAGGCGACGCCCCGACGGAGACGCCTCGACGGAGTTGTGCGCGGCGCCGAAGGGACGACTGTTCCGGGCCGCCAGGCGAAGCCTGCGGGCCGAAATGGTCGCTGAGTTGCGCCTGAGGCGGCCGAGGGAAGCGAGCGGAGAAACTCAGTGATTGACCTGCGCCTGCTGCGAGAAGACCCGGAGCGGCTACGAGCCAGCCAGCGGGCCCGCGGCGAGTCCACGAGCGTCGTCGACGACCTGCTCGCCGCCGACGAGCAGCGCCGCTCGGCCGTGGCCCGCTTCGAGACACTGCGGGCCGAGCAGAAGCTGCTCGGCAAGCAGATGCCCAAGGCGCGGGGCGCCGAGCGGGAGGCGCTGCTGTCGCGCACCAAGGAGTTGTCGCAGCAGGTCAAGGATGCCGAGGCGGCCGTCGGCGCGGCGGACACGGCGGTGAAGGCGGCCCAGCTCAGCGTGTCCAACATCGTCGAGGAGGGCGCGCCCGCCGGCGGCGAGGACGACTACGTCGTGCTGCGCGAGGTGGGTTCGAAGCCGGACATCGCGGCGCCGAAGGACCATCTGGAGCTCGGCGAGGCGCTGCAGGCAATCGACGTGGAGCGCGGCGCGAAGGTCTCCGGCAGCCGGTTCTACTACCTGACTGGCGTGGGCGCGCTGCTCCAGCTCGGCCTGCTCCAGCTCGCGATGCAGCAGGCCGTCGAGTACGGGTTCACCCCGGTCATCCCGCCGGTGCTCGTCAAGCCGGAGTCGATGGAGGGCACCGGCTTCCTCGGCGCGCACGCGTCCGAGGTCTACCGGCTGGAGGCCGACGACCTCTTCCTGGTCGGCACGTCGGAGGTGCCGCTCGCGGCCTACCACAGCGGCGAGATCCTGCCGCTGGACGAGCCCCGCCGCTACGTCGGCTGGTCGTCGTGCTTCCGCCGGGAGGCCGGCTCCTACGGCAAGGACGTGCGGGGCATCCTGCGCGTGCACCAGTTCGACAAGGTCGAGATGTTCACCTACACCCGCCCGGAGGAGGCGCACGAGGAGCACCTGCGCCTGCTGGCGTGGGAAGAGGAGATGCTGGCCAAGGTCGAGGTGCCCTACCGGGTGATCGACGTCGCGGCCGGTGACCTCGGCTCCAGCGCGGCGCGCAAGTTCGACTGCGAGGCGTGGGTGCCGTCGCAGCAGCGCTACCGCGAGGTGACGTCGACGTCGAACTGCACCACGTTCCAGGCCCGGCGGCTCAACATCCGCTGTCGGGACGCGGACGGCAGGCCGCACATCGCCGCAACCCTCAACGGGACGCTCGCGACCACCCGCTGGCTGATCCCGATCCTGGAGAACCATCAGCAGCCGGACGGGTCGGTACGGGTACCGAAGGCGTTGCAGCCCTTCCTCGGCGGCCGGGACGTGCTGGAGCCGGTGCGCCGCTGACCCCAGACGTGGTTTGTCGCTTGTTCGGTCTTATTTCGCCGAGCGGCGGGCAGTGGGCCGGGTCCACGAGGTACGGTTGCTGCCCCGCACGCCCGGGAGGCGAGCATGAAGACCAGGCCCGGCCTGCCCAAACTCATCGCGACCGACCTTGACGGCACGCTGGTGCGAAGCGACGACACGGTCAGCGCGTACACGCATGAGGTGCTGGCCCGGGTCAAAGCCGCCGGCATCCGCATCGTCGGGGCCACCGGGCGCGGGCCACGGCTGACCGAGCTGGTGCGCACCGACATCCCGGCCGCGGACTTCCTCGTCATGGGCGGCGGTGGCCGGGTTGTCGACATCACCGACCCGGCGATGCCGATCGTGCTGCGCGACGAGCGCCTCGACGGTGCCGTGCTCGCGTCGCTGCTCCTGACGCTGGAGCGCGAGGTGGGGACGCTGTCCATCCTGGTCGAGGCCGGCGACGAGCCGAGGGCGCCGCTGTGGGGCGACCCCAATCCGGCCTGGCGGTATCCCGATGTCGTGGAGGCGCGGGTACGCACGGAGGCCCTCGCAGGTCGGGTGATCAAGGGCTTCGCCTTCCACGGCGACTACGACGCCGACCAGTTGCTGGCGGTGGCGCACCGGCTGATCGATCCGGCGCTGGCCACGGTCACCCAGGCCGGGCTCGGGTACATCGAAATCTGCCCGCCCGGCGTGGACAAGGCCAGCGGCCTCGCCGTGGTGGCCGACGCGCTCGGGGTCGACCCCGATGACGTGCTGGTCTTCGGCGACATGCCCAACGACCTGCCGATGTTTCGATGGGCCGGATTCGGGCGAGTCGCCGTGGCCAACGCGCACGCCTCGGTCCGTGCGGTGGCCGACGAGGTCACGCTCTCCAATGACGCTGACGGGGTCGCCGTCTACCTGGATGCCATGCTTGGCGCGTGAGAGTGCGGCTGGTCGCGACCGACCTCGACGGGACGCTCGTACGGGACGACCGCACGATCGGGGCGCGCAGCGTCGCCGCGCTCCAGCGGCTCGAGGCTGCCGGCGTCGCCATCGTCCTCGTGACCGGCCGCCCGATCCGCTGGCTGCACCCGGCGTACGAGCACCTGCCGATCCAGCCGCTCGCCGTGGCGGCCAATGGGGCAGCTGTGTACGACCCGGTGGATGACAAGATCCTGCACTGCGCTCCGCTGTCGCCGGACGCCCTGGCCGAGGCGTGCGACCGGCTGCGCGCGGTCGTGCCGGGCGTCCGGTTCGGCGTGGAGACCGAGGGCGGCCGGCTGATGCTGTTCGAGCCCGGTTACCAGGTGGGCGGCTGGGAGCGGGGCCTGGAGGGCGTCCGCCTGGTCGACCCGGCCGAGCTTTTCGCCCAGCCGGCCGCGAAGCTCCTGGTCAGGGCCGGTCCGCAGCCGCCCGACGAGTTCACCGGGCTGGTCGGGCGGGTGCTCGACGGGCTGGCCGAGGCGACCCACTCCTCCGACAGCGGGATGGTGGAGGTGTCCGCTGCCGGCGTCACCAAGGCCGCCGGTCTGGCCTGGGTGGCGGAGCGGCTGGGCGTGACGGCCCATGAGGTGGTGGCGTTCGGCGACATGCCCAACGACCTGCCGATGTTTGCCTGGGCCGGGCGGGGGGTGGCCATGGCGAACGCCCACCCGGCGGTGCTGGCCGCGGCCGACGACGTCACCGACTCCAACGACGCCGACGGGGTTGCGGTGTACCTGGAACGCCTGCTCGACGCCCCCGACTCATGGAAGGGCGCCCTCGACTCGAAGGGAGAGCGGGAGAGAAGGGGTCAGAGGTACTGACCGGTCGGGCCGGAGGAGCCGTCCGGCTGGGTTCCGGGCGGGACCATGCCGGGGACGATGCGGGCGCCGCCCGGCCCCGACGGCAGCGCCGGACGCCCGGTGCGCATCTGCTCCAGCTGTATGCGGGCGGCCATCTGCTGCGCCACCAGGGCCGCCTGGATGCCGTGGAACAGCCCTTCCAGCCAGCCCACGAGTTGCGCCTGGGCGATCCGCAGCTCCGCCTCGCTCGGGGTGGTGTCCTCGTCGAAGGGCAGCGTCAGCCGGTCCAGCTCCTCGCGCAGCTCCGGCGCCAGGCCCTCCTCCAGCTCGGTGATCGACCGGCTGTGGATTTCTCGCAGGCGCTGGCGGCCGGCCTCGTCGAGCGGCGCCGCGCGGACCTCTTCGAGCAGCTGCTTGATCATGCTGCCGATGCGCATGACCTTGGCCGGCTGCTCGATCAGGCGACCCGGGTCCTCGCCTTCGTCGGCCGGGCCCTGCTCGAGGTCGACCGTGCCGACCGGCCGACCGTCGGGTCCCACCACCAGGACCTTGCTGCTCTGCCCGGTTTCCGGCTGGTCGTTGTTGTCCGCCATGGCCCAATCCTTACGCACCCGCATGAGCGGCGCACAGGGCGGGTCGCATGGGGATTGTGACGATCGTCGTCTGGACGTCCGCCGGAGAGCCGCAGCCGATAGCGTCTGGTGGGTGACGGCGAATCCGCGCGACGTGCTCAACCGTCCAGCCCCGGCGCCCGACTTCACGATCCGTTACGGTGACCACCCCGACCAGGTGGCCGACGTGCGGCTACCGCCGGGCGACGCCACCCGGCCGCTCATCATCTTCATCCACGGCGGGTTCTGGCAGCGCCGGTACGACCGTGCGCACACCGGGCCGCTCGCCGCCGACCTCGCGAGCCGGGGATATCCGGTGGCCACGATCGAGTACCGCCGGATGGGCCAGGACGGCGGCGGCTGGCCGGGCACGTTCGACGACGTGGCGGCCGCGGTACGTGCGACGCCTGCGCTGATCCGCGAGCAGATCGAGGCCCGGGGACGGATCGCGCCCGACCTGAGCCGGCCGATCCTCGCCGGGCACTCGGCGGGCGGCCACCTCGCGCTGTGGGTCGTCCGGACCGGAGACCAGCGTGGCGTGGTCGCGCTCGCCCCGATCGCGGACCTGGTCCTGGCCCAGCGGCTGGGCCTCGGCGACGGGGCCACCGCGGCGCTGCTGGGCGGCGGACCCGCGCGGGTGCCCGACCGGTACGCCTACGCCGACCCGGCGCAACTGCTTCCGGCGCGGTGCCGGGTGATCATCGTGCACGGCACGGAGGACCGGCAGGTGCCGATCGAGGTGAGCCGGTCCTACGCGGCGGCGGCGCAGAAGGCGGGCGACGATACCAGCCTCGTGGAGCTCCCGGGGACCGAACATTACGCCGTCATCGATCCACGCTCACCAGCATGGTCCACAGTGCTGGGCGCACTCGGTGCGTTCGTCGGTTGAACGCAGAGTCGATGCCGATTGACGCCCTCGGAGAAAGGGGGTAGAACGCGCATCGGGTCGCCTGAAAAATTCGGCCCGCTGCCCCGCGTCTGGAGGATCATTTGTCCGAGCTATCTCGCCGCCAGGCGCTGAAGATTTTTGCGGCGCTCGGTGCCGGCGGGGCTGCGGCACCCCTGCTGTCGGCATGCGGAAGCGGTAACGAACCCTCGGCCGCCACCGAGTTGGCGCCGGTGAAGATCGGGCTGGTCGTCCCCCAGTCCGGCACGTTCAAGGCGATCGGCGACGACCTCGCCAACGGCTTCCAGCTCTATCTGGACACGCACGAAGGTCGCCTCGGTGACCGCAGCGTGAAGCTGGTCACCATCGACGAGGGGGAGACCGCCGAGTCAGGCAGGGCCGCCGCGGAGCGTCTGATCAAGCAGGAGAAGGTGCTCGCTCTGTCCGGTGTGGCCAGCTCGGCCACGATGAGCGCGGTGCGCGACCTGGTCGAGAACTCCCAGATCCCACTCGTCGGCTCCAACGCCTCACCCACCACGCTGCAGGGCGTGCGCTACATCTGGCGCACCTCCTACATAAACGACGAGCCGGCCAAAGCGCTCGGCGGATACGCGGCGCAGAAGCTGGGCAGCCGCGACAGCGTGGCCGTCATCGCCCCGGACCACCAGGCCGGGCACGATGAGGTGCGGGGCTTCCTCGACGCGTACGGCGGGCCGGTGGAGGGCCAGCCGATCTACACCCCGTTCCCGCCGCCGTCGAGCACCAACCTCCAGCCGCAGCTCAACACCATCAAGAACAGCGGGGCGCGGGCCGTGTTCTGCTTCTACAGCGGCGCGCAGGCGGTCGAGTTCGTCAAGCAGTACCGGCAGGTCGGGCTCACCCAGGACCTCTACGCCCCCGGCTTCATGACGGAGGGCGTCATGCTGCGCCAGGAGGGCGACGCGGCGCGCGGCATCTACACCTCGATGAACTACTCGCCGGACCTGGACAACGAGGCCAACCGGCGGTTCGCCTCGGCCTACCAGCAGCAGTACTCGGCGGTGCCGACCACGTACGCGATGGCCTCCTACGACGCGGCGTTCGTGCTCGACAAGGCGATCAAGGTCGCCGGGGCGGACCCCACACCGCAGACGGTCAACCTCGCGCTGGGCAAGATCGGCACCATCGACAGCCCGCGCGGGGCGTGGCAGTTCAACCAGAACCGGACGCCGCTGCAGAAGTGGTACCTCCGGCAGGTGCGCCCCGACGGAGGTGTGCTCTCGAACACTGTGCTGAGCCAGCTGAGCACACTGGGTTAGCAATGCTCCCCGCGTATCCGCCCCGGCCCCGGCGGACCTGGCTGGGCACGGTCCTGTCGGTGCTGCTCGGGCTGACCGCCGTCCTCACCGTTGGCGGCGGCGCCACGGCCGTCGTGGCCACCGGCGGCACATCGGGCGCGGCGACGGCGACGTTCGTCACGCAACTGCGCCCCGACACCCGCGATGCCGCGCTCCAAGCGCTATTGGACCGGCGTGCGAAGGCGATACGCGACCGGGACCGCAAGGCGTTCCTGGCCGACGTCGACCCGACCGACGCGGCGTTCGCGCGGCGCCAGCAGGTCGAGTTCGACAACCTGACCAGGCTGCCGCTGGCGGAGTTCCGCTACGAGCTGCGCAGGGGCCTCAGCTTCGGCGAGCTGGTGCAGCCCGGGATCCGGGCCCGGTACCACTCGATCGTGCAGGCGCCCGCGGTGACGATCCGCTACCGCCTCGACGGGGTCGACAGCGAGCCGGTCGCCGCGCCGTGGGCGCCGGTGTTCGGCGCGGCCGGCGGACACTGGCGGCTGGCCGGGGTCGGTGACGATCCGCGGCTGCCGACCGGCACCAACGGCCAGGCCTGGGACTCGGGCGCGATCACGGTCGCGCGCAGCGCCCGGGTGGTCCTCGTGCTGTCCGCGGAGGACTCCGGCCGGGCCGGTGACATGCTCCGGATGGCCGAAGCCGGGCTGGACCACGTGGCGGCCGTGCGGCGGGGTGGCTGGGTCGGCAAGGTGCTGATCACCGCCGTGCAGGACGCCAAGGTGTTCACCACGTACTTCGCCGGCAGCCCGGACCGGATCGACAACTTCGCGGCGATCGCGGTGCCGTACTTCGCCGACGTCCCGGAGTGGACGTCGAAGCCGAAGTACGTGGCGACGCGGGTGGTGTTCAACCCGCGCGAGTTCGGCGCTGACCCGGCCGAGCTGGCGCACGACCTGACCCACGAGTTCGCCCACGCCGCCATGGGGCCGGTGACCAACGACAACAGTCCCCTCTGGATGGTGGAGGGGTTCGCCGAGTACGTGGCGTTCAAGCCGGAGTCCGTGTCGACGGCGTACGCGCGCCGGTCGCTCGACGGCTTCCCGACCGGCTCCGCCCCGCCGGACCGCAACTTCTACGGCGACGGGCGCAACTACGTGCTCGGCTGGCTGGCCTGCCGGATGATCGCGCAGCGGTACGGCGAGGCGAAGATGGTCGCGCTCTACGAGGCGTTCCAGGACGGCGACTACGCCGACAACATCCGCCGCGTCCTCGGCATCGACGTGGCGACGCTCAACTCCGAGTACGTGAATTACGTGGAGAAGGCGCGCACCGGATCGCTACCGTGAGCGCCGTGGCGGTGCGGACGGGTGACGCGTTCGGCGAGTTGCTGCGGGCGGCGCTCGCGGAGGCGACCGGCTCCGGTGTGCGGCCCACGATCGCCGGCCGCGACGCGGCTCCGGTCATCGAGCTGGTCGAGCGCGAGGACGGGTTCCTCAGCGCGTTTCCGGCGGCGCGCTACGTCGCATCGCCCACCGACTGGCCGGAGTTCGACCGCCGGGCGCTGGCGCTGGCCCGCGGCCGGGTGCTCGACGTCGGCGTGGGTGGCGGCCGGGCGGCCCTCGCGCTGCAGGATCAGGGGTACGCCGTGACCGGGCTGGACGTGTCGGCGGGCGCGGTCGCGGTCTCCCGGGCCCGCGGGGTGCGTGACGTCGTGCACGCCAGCGTGGTCGACCACACCGGCAGCTACGACACGTTTCTCCTGCTCGGCAACAACCTCGGCCTGCTCGGCAGCCGGGCGGCGGCACCGGCGTTCCTGGGCGCGCTGTCGGCGCTGGCCGCCCCCGCCGCCCGCGTGGTGGCCCAGGGCACCGACCCGTATGCCACGGTCGACGAGGCGCACCGGCGCTACCACGAGCAAAACCGGGAGCGCGGCCGGCTGCCGGGCCAGCTGACGCTGCGGGTGCGCTACCGGGACCTGGCCACCGACTGGTTCGACTACCTGTTGTGCAGCCCCGCGGAGCTGGAGACGCTGGTCGCCGGCACCGGCTGGCGGGTCGAGTCGATCGACGACGCCGACGCCCCGCGCTACCTCGCGGTGCTGGCACGCGGATAAACCCTCGGGCCTACCTCAGCCTGGACAGCCCGGGGACCAGCGCGTCGTAGGTGCGGTGCCGCAGCTCCCGCAGGGCTTCCCAGCCGGCCTCGCCGTTTTCCGCCTGGCACATCGCGGCCTTGGCGGCGAGCGTCGCCACGCCGGCGACCGCCTGCGGGTAGAGCGCGACGGGGGACTGGCCGGTGCGCGCGGCGACGAAGTCGGCGATGGTCTCGTGGAGCTGGTGGAACACCATCTGGTACGCCGGGAGCAGCTCGGGTAGTTGCTGCACGAGCTGCATCCGGGCGATGACCTGCCGGTGCTGGTCGGGGTCCGCGATGTCGACGGCGTCCATCGCGGCGCGTACGGCGGCCACGGGCGCCTCGGTGGCCGGGCGCTCGGCGAGCGCGGCGCGCAACTGGCCGACGATGTTGTGCGCCACGTCCCCGAAGAGGACGTGCTGCTTCGACGAGAAGTACCGGAAGAAGGTCCGCACGGCCACGTCGGCCGCGTCGGCGATGTCCTCGACGGTGGTCTGCTCGTATCCGCGCTCGGCGAACAGGCGGAGGGCCGCGGCCTCCAGCGCAGCGCGGGTCTCCTGCTTCTTGCGCTCGCGCCGGCCGCACAGTGGGCCGGCGCTGGTTCTCGGAGGTTCGGACACGCTGACCACCCTCTCATGGTGTCACCCGTGCCGCCGTGTCACAGGGTGCCTTGTGGCGCTGGCTGCCACGACATGCGACCCCTGTTGCTGAGTAGGGCGCCCCTTTCACCGTCCATACGCGTAGCGGGGCGCCCTACTGGGGCGCAGGGGAGGATCGCTGAGTGAAGATCGTTTGACGCTCCGTTTCCCGTAAGGTGCAATCGGTAGCTAACGTCGTTGTATGGGGGTCCCGCAGGCCGGGCTGCGCCAGAACGCGTTGTGCAGCCTGGCGATTTTGGGTGCCATCGTGGCGATCGCCGTCGGCCTTCCCGCGCTCGACCGGGCGGTGGCGGGCACGCGCGCGCTCGCGTCCGGGATCCCCTACGCCATCACCGACCGGGTCACGGTCGTGCCGCCACCCGGCGCCGCCCTCGACCTGACCGGCACCCGCCCCGGGGCACACGCCGGGCAGGCCGTCTTCGTGCTCGGCAGGGTGCGCATCGCCGTCCTGGTCAGCGGAGACCGGTTGAGCCTCGACCGGGCCACCTACCGGCTGCTGCGGCGGCTGCGCGACAGCATCGGCGCGGACCCGATCGCCGGCCCAGGCGGCCCGCTGCTGGGGTTGTCGACCGACGAGGCGCGCGCGGGCCGGTTCCACGCCCCGCAGGTGGACGGCTGGTACGCGGTACGCCTGCTGCGGGACGGGACGGTCGTCGACGTCACCGCGAGCGGCCGGGGCAGCGAACTGATCGCTCTGGTGCCGGCCATCGAGGCGACCGCCGCAAGCGTCGCGGGCCCGCCGTGAGCGCGGGTACGAACCCGGCCGCTGGACGAAGCCGCGCCGCGCGCACCGCACCGGTACGCCCCACCCCGATGGTCGGTGACGTGTTCGGCTCGCTGCGGACACCGGCGCTGTGGGTACTCGTCGGGCTGCTCGTGGTCGGATCGGCGCGAGTGGCGGTCATGCTCGCGCCGGCACTGTTTCGCTACCCCCGGGCCACGATCGCCGCGCTCGTGCTGTTCGCGCTCTACGCCGTACCATTTATTGCTTTTATCACGAACCTGGACTATCTCGAACGCGAGCCGCCCATCCTCCTCGCGACCGCCTTCGCCTGGGGCGGGGTGGTGGTCACGGCCGCCGCCGTGCCGGGCAACACCGCCCTGCAGAACCTCCTGGCCAAGAAGTTCTCGCCCCGCTTCGCCACCGACTGGGGACCGGCGCTGGCCGGGCCCACGGTCGAGGAGATCCTCAAGCTGCTCGGCGTGGTGCTGATCGCGCTGCTGGCGACCGCACAGATCAACAGCGTCGTGGACGGGTTCGTGTACGGCGCGATGGTCGGGCTGGGCTACCAGGTGGTGGAGAACGTCGCGTACGCAGCGAACGCCGTGGCCGCGAGCGGAGCCGGCGACCGGATCGAGCCGGTGTTCGGGACGTTCATCGCGCGGGGGTTCCTCGCCGGGCCGTGGAGCCACACCGTGTTCACCGCGCTGGCCGGGGCCGGCATCGGGTACGCCGTGGTCCGGGTGGACCGCACGTACGCGGCGCGGTCCGGCTTCGCCGCGCTCTGCCTCGGCGGTGCGTGGCTGTGCCACTTCCTGTGGAACTCGCCGCTGCTGTCGGACGGCTTCGGCCTCGGTACGCCCGGCCGGATCCTCGCTCTCCTGCTCAAGGGCGGCCCGGTCCTGGCGATGGCGCTGCTGCTGGCCCACCCCGCGCGGCTGAGCGAGGGGGCCTACTACGCCCACGCGCTGTCGGCGGTGACCGACCCGCGCCTCGTCACGCCGGACGAGCTGGACACGATGCGCTCGCCCGCTGGCCGCGCGGCCGCCCGTCGGGCCGCGTACGCGCGTGCGGGCCCGACCGGCGACCGCGCAGTGCGGCAACTGCAACAGGCCCAGGCTCGGCTGGCCGTCCAGCTCAGCCGCGGCCCGGCCGCCGACGGCGACTTGACCGCCGCGTCGACCGCGTGCATGCGTGACGTGCTGCGGGCCCGGCACCGACTGGTCGCGCTGAGCCTGGGCCGGCCGGCGACCCGCAGGTTTCCCGTCAGCAGCCGGGCCACCTGGCTGGTCGGCTCCGCGCTCGCGGTGCTGCTCGCGATCGGCCTCAACCTGGTGCTGCGGGCGTTCATATGACTACGGGGTCGGCGGCAGCCCTCCGTCGCCGTCGATGACCTCGTCCGGGGTGCCGTCCTGGGTGCGGTCGACGATCGTGATGTCCACCTTGCCGTCGCCGTCGGTGTCGAACTGGAACAGGTCCGCCTTGCCGTCGCCGTCCGTGTCGACGATCCACAGGTCCGGCTTGCCGTCGCTGTTGGTGTCCCCGACGGCCAGCTCTACGCGGTCCTCGCCCCGGGTTTCCACGTTCTCGTCCATCCGTACTCCTCTCGCTTGTGCGGTGCACGGTTCACCGTAAGCGCAGCGGTCGGTTCAGGCGAGCCGGGCCGCCGCCGGCGCAACCGGCGGCGTGGCGCGACTCATGACGCGCGGAACACGATCCCTTCGGCCTTGAGCGCCTTGACCACCATGCCGGACTCCTCGAAACCGACGATCACGACGGCGTTCGGGGCGAACTGCTTGACGTTGTGGCCGATCGGTCGGAACAGCGTGTTGAGGTCATTGGGGTCGTACTTGTCCTTGACCTTGTAGGACATGCCCCGGACGTTGCCGGCCCGGACGCCGGCCGCTGCGAGGTCGGCCTGCACGGCCTGCTTGAGGCCGTTGCCGTAGGCGTCGTCCCGGGCGATGATCATGACTTTGTCGGAGCCGTCCCGCATGACGATGTCGGCCAGCGCCTTGGCCTGCAGCTTGTCCGGCGGGGCCGTCCGGAAGAACAGGCCGTGGTCGTCGATGTTGGTCAGCGCGTCCGAGGTCGCCGACATCGAGATCGTGACGATGCCATGCTCGACGATCTTCGGGAGGACCTTCAGCGACACACCCGAGCAGCACGGACCGACGACCGCGGTCACGCCCTTGGCGATCAGCGCGTCGAGGGTCGAGTTGGCGACGTCGCCGCTGGTCCCGTCGTCGCCGTCGACGAACTGCACCGGCTCGCCGAGCACCCCACCGGCCTCGTTGATCTCGTTGATGGCGAGCTTGAGGCCCGCGGTGATCGACGGCCCGACGTATCCCAGCGCGCCGGTGTGCGGGACCAGGCCGCCGATCCGCAGCGGCCCGCCGGTCACCTTGCCGGGCTTGCTGGGCGGCGCCACCGGCGGCTGCGCCGCCTTCGTCTCGGTCGACTCGTCACCCGCGCCGACGTACTCCGTCTTCGCGTCGTCGATGTGGTTGTCCCGGCCGAAGTTCAGCGTGCCGTACATGGTCGTCGACGGCTCGCCCGCGTCGGTGAAGCCACTTCGGCGCAGCGACACCCCGCGGTATTCGGGGTCCTTGCCGGCGCGGATGAGATCGAGACAGGCCTTGACCGACTCGCAGCGGGTGCCGCCGACGGTGATCCCGGTGACGTACTTGGCGATCGTCGGGCCGTCGGCCGAGCGTGCGGCCTCGGCGGCGAGCGCCTCGACGACGGTCGCGTCGTAGCTTTCCGCGCTGTAGGTGTAGTCGGTCAGGGCGGAGTCGACCGCGCGCAGGCGCCGCTTGAAGTCTTCCGACAGCGGGTTGAGCGGCTTGGTGCCCTTCATGCCCGCCAGCACGCCCGGCTCGCCCTTGAGCGTGTCGCCGAAGGAGTCACTCATGTTGCCGTCTGTGCCGAACAGTCGCACCTGTCCGTCGTGGACGGTCTCCAGAGGGTCCGCCTTCTTTGTCGCGCAGCCCGCGGCGAGCACCACGGCCCCGAGCGCCACAAGGACCGAGATCCGGCGCATGAACGTACTCCCTCCGGGAACCTGCCGAGCGCACCATAGCGCGCCCGAGTCCGATCACCACGACCGGACTGTGACCGATGTCGCTGGGTATGCGACCTTGTCCGGCGAGTAGCGTGCCGCCCATGGAGACGCTGCCGTCCGACGACGTGACCGTGGCCTTCGGCGGGCCTCCCTCCCGCGCCTTCCTCCCCTCCCGCGCCTTCCTCCCCTCCCGCGCCGATCTTGGAGTTATCTACACGGTTTGATCTCCAAACCACGTCACTTTCTCCTTGATCGGCGCAGGAGGGAGGCGGGGGAGGGGGAGGCGGGGGATCGGGCGGGGGATCGGGCGGGGATCGTGGCGTTCCGGGTGCCGTCCTTGACGGTGACGGATACGCTGCGCGGCGTGGAAGGCCAACCGGACGAGGCGTTCGAGGACGTCGCGCTCGTGCTGCGATCCGCGCTGGCCGGAGACGGTGACGGCGTGGTCGACGCGTTCGACAAGGCCGCGACCCGGCGGGGTGTGGTCGGGGCGTATGACCTGGCGTGGACGCTGGCCGGCGCGACCATCGGCGACGACCTCGCCACCGGCCCGTGGCGGCTGGAGTTTCCCGGCATCGACGAGGCCACCTACGACAAGCGTTGGGTCGCGCGGTTCCTCAGCGCCTATGCCAACGCCGACGAGTCCACCGGCGAGGCGTTGTTCGGCGCCGCCATCGCCGACGGCAAGCTCCCGCAGTGCCTGATGACCCTGGCCGGCTCCGCGGTGGCGACCCTGCGCCGGCGTGACGTCGAGCCGATGTGACCGAGCGGGTCGCGGGCGGGTGGCGCGTCGACGCACTGCTGCTCGGCGGGTTCGGGCTGGTGACGCTGCTCGTCTGGCTCGACCGTTTCGACCTGTGGGATCTGATCGTGCGCGACTGGGTCGACGCCCACCGGCCCCGGCGACTGCGCCTGACCGCGGTCGCGCTCAACTACCTCGGTTCGGCCAACGTCCTGGTCCTCGTAGCGCTGCTGCTGGCGCTGGTGGTGATCGCGCGGACCCGGTCGCCGCGTGCGTTGCTGCCCGTGGTCGCCACATATGCGGTCAGCCATCTGCTGCTCGGCCCGATCAAGCTGCTCACCCACCGGGCCGCTCCGCACTCGCCCCGGGCGGACGGCTCCGGGTTCTTCACCGATCCGGACGGCTGGTCCTACCCGTCCGGGCACGTGGTGAACGCGCTGATCTGGTACCCCGTCTTGATTTTGCTGGTGGAGTTGGCGCTGGCGGCGCCGCTGGCGCCGTCCGTGCGCGCGGTGATCCGGGTCCTGCCCATCGTCACGGTCAGTGCCACGGTCACATTCCTCGGGTATCACTGGATGACCGACGTCCTGGGTGCGCTGCTGTTCGGTGCGGCGCTCGACCGGATGCTGGCGCGGGTGCCGTGGTTTGCGTCAGTGCCGGCCGAGGCTCTGGCCGGGAGTCGGCGCGATCGTTAGGTCCACCGGTTTCCGGTGATCCGCTCGTACACCTCGACGTACCGGGCTCGCGTGGCCTCGACGATCTCGGCCGGGACCTCCGGGCCGGGAGCCCGCTTGTCCCATCCGGTGCTCGCCGCCCAGTCCCGCACATACTGCTTGTCGAAGGCGAACTGCGGGCGGCCCGGCCGCCACGCGTCGGCCGGCCAGTACCGCGAGGAGTCCGAGGTGAGCACCTCGTCGGCGAGGACCAGCGTGCCGTCCGGGGACCGGCCGAACTCCAGCTTGGTGTCGGCGATGATCAGCCCGCGCTCGGCGGCCAGGTCGGCGCCCCGGCGGTACACCCGGAGGGTCAGGTCCCGCAGCGCCTCCGCGGTTTCCTTGCCCTCCTGGGCGACCACGTCGTCGAAGCCGATGAACTCGTCGTGCTCGCCGACCGGTGCCTTCGTGGTCGGTGTGAACACCGGCTCCGGCAGCTTCGACCCCTCGACCAGCCCACTCGGCAGTGGGACGCCGGAGATCGCACCGGTCGCCTCGTACTCGCGCAGCCCCAGCCCGGCGAGGTAGCCCCGCGCGATGCACTCGACCTGCACCATGTCCAGGCGCTGGCAGCGGATCGCGCGCCCCGCCCACTCCGCGGGCACGTCGGTGGCCGACCGTACGTGGTTGGGCACGATGTCGCCGAGCTGCTCGAACCACCACAGGGAGAGCTGGGTCAGCAGCCTGCCCTTGTCGGGGACCGGGGTGGGCAGGACGACGTCGTAGACGCTGATCCGGTCGGAGGCGACCAGGATGAGGTCGTCTCCGTCGGCATAAACATCCCTGACCTTGCCCGAATGCAGCAGCTCCACGGCTAGGACCCTATCGAGCCCGGGTGCCCCTGCCGCCCCCGGCCCAACTCTCATGATCATGGCGTTACTCGCCGGTGGCGCCGTCGATGCGCTCGCGCAGCAGGTCGGCGTGCCCGAGGTGCCGGGCGTACTCCTTGATCAGGTACAGGTAGACCCAACGCAGCGAGTACGGCTCGCGCCGGCCGAACCTGTCGTCCAGCGAGTGACCGGCCATGATCTCCCGCGATCGGGCGCAATGCTCGCTGAAGATCGACAGGTCTCGTGCCACCGAATCCGGCGAGACGCTCTCGAAGTCGGCCTCCGGATCGTCGTCGGTGCAGTACAGCAGCGGCGTGTCCGGGTCGGCCAGCCGGTGGGCGTACGCGCGCTCCATCTCGGTCAGGTGCCGGACCAGGCCGATCAGCGACATCGGCGACGGCGGGCAGGCGAGCGAGACCAGTTGGGTGTCGCTGAGCCCGGCGCACTTGTGCAGCACGGAGGCGCGGTAGTAGTCCAGCCAGGCGTCCAGCATCGCGCGTTCATCGCCAAGGCGCGGCGGGTCGAGACGAACCATGCCGACACCGTACCGCTGGGGTGCGGGTACTCCGGAGGCTTCTTCCGAGAGGGTGCCCCTCCTGTGGGCTATGCCGTCAGATAGCGCTGGATCGTCGGTGCCA
>WNGE01000063.1_pt1 | contig 137772 bp, 117 predicted proteins | sample 5400651 | NCBI WGS metagenome assembly WNGE01 (sample SAMN13153370, study PRJNA577476) | soil metagenome | isolation source: 60 cm soil or saprolite under grassland replicate 2 | place: USA:California | collected 2016-06-15 | reverse complement strand
GCCGCGCAGGTCGTAGGTGGTGGTCCACTCGTTGCCGACCGGGTCCTTGACCGACGTCTGGCGGTCGAGGCGGTCGTAACCGTAGGTGGTGTCCTGGAAGGCGCTTGACGGCTTGTCGCCCAGGTACTGGCGAAGTGTGTTGGTCTTGCCCCGTGCGTTGGTGAAGGCGGTGGTGGCGGTGCCGCCGGCCGGTGGCGTGACGGTCACCCGGTCACCGTCGTAGCCGCTGACGCTCTGCCACTGCACCGCGTCCCTGCTGTAGAGCCCGTCGACGGTCTGCCGCTCCAGGTTGTCGTAGGTGTAGCGGTGCTGGTTGGCGACGTCGGCGTCGGCGAACGCGACCAGGGTGCTGGCCGGCCCGGCGGTGTTGTTCCAGAACGTCGACGCCTTGATTTTCAGGCCGCGGCCGTCGTAGGCGGTGTCGGTGATGACCCGCCCGCCGACCGCCTCCGGTGCGGGGGTCTGGGCCTGGCGCGGGCGCAGCCGGCCGTCGAAGATGGCGTAGCTGGTGATCTGGTTGCCGTTGGGGCCCAGCGTGCGGGTGGTGACCGAGCTGGCCGCGTCACCGCGCAGGTCGTAGCTGTACTCCTTGTCGGGTGTCGCGGTCTTGGGTCGGTTGTTGAGCCACACCTTGGTCAGCCGCGCGAGTTGGTCGTATTCGGCGACGGTGGTCTTTGCGTTGACGTCGCTGACCGTGGTGGGTGTGCCCTTGCCCGGGTCGACCGTCGTCGTGGCGGACCAGCCCAGCGTGTTGATCACGGTGGTGGCGGTGACGGGCCCGCCGGTGGACGGGGTGAACGTCGTCATCGTCTTGCGGTCGAGCGGATCGTAGGCGGCGATGACGCGCCCGTATGCGTCGTAGTCGCTGCGCCCGGACTGCTTCCAGGTTCTTGTGCCGGCGGACACCGAGGCGAGCGCGGTCGTCTTGGTCGCCAGCCCCTTGGACGGCGTCGCATCAATGGTGGTCGCGTTGTCGTAGAAGGTCTGGGAGCCGGCCAGGTAGTCCGCGTCGGCGGGCGTGGCGGCGCAGGTCGTGGTGATCACCTGGGACGGGAAGTCGATGAGCCGGCGGCCGGTGTCGCGGGCGTAGTCGGTGTGCGTGCACCGGTCGTCGCCGCCAACCGCGGTATCGCCGATGTCGTTGACGTCCCTGGCCAGGCCGAACTCGTCGTAGCTGGTGTCGACCCGCGTGCTGCGCCAACTGTTGGTGGCGGCGATCCAACTGCGCGCCTGTGTCTGCGTTTCCAGCGCCATGTGGGCGAACAACGGCTGTCCGTCCCGCGCCGGGGCGGCTCGCGCTGCGGTCTGGTTGACCGTCAGCACGTGGGTGTTCGACGTGACCGGGGTGGCGCCGTCGTAGGACGTCTGCTCGCGCACGGATCCCTGGGTGCTGTCGGAGTCCAGCGCGATGTTGTGTGACCAGCGCTGCGCGGTGCCGGTGCAGTCGTTGATCTGCAGTTGCACCCCGTTGCTCGTGCTGGCCGAGGGGATGTCCAGGCAGCGCCCCGACACGGGGTTTTTCAACCTGCCGTCGGACTGGGGTTGCCAGATCTGGTTGGCGGCGCCACCGCAGTCCCAGAGCTGAACCAGGCTGCCGGCGGCGGTGCCCCTGTTGACGATGTCGAGGCAGCGGCCGGAGGTGGGATTCTTCAGCATGCCGTCGGACTGAAGCTGCCACACCTGGTTCCAGTCCGCGCTGCAGTCGTAACTCTGCACCTTCGTGCCGTTTGCGGTGCCGTAGGCGGCGATGTCGACGCACTTGCCACTGCCGGAGACCGCCGCTGTCGCCCCGGTCACGATCGGACCGGTGACGCTGACGCGCCGCGCGGTCCAGGCCACACCGCTTCCGTCCTGGCTGAGCCGGCCGTCGCGGTCGAAACCACGGTGGTAGAGGTTCTTGGTGACCGTCTGCGCGCCGAACGCCCCGTGGGTGACCTTCACCGTGGCGTACCCCTGCCACTTCGACCACGTCCGGTAGGCCAGTTGCACCGTCTCGTTGGTGTCGTGGCCCCACATCGCCGTCTCCGACGACCCGTCGGTGGAGTAGTCGTAGCCCCAGACCTCGTCGGGTGACCCGCCGATGGTGTCGTGCTCCCGCACCCCCGCGACGGTGTACTTGTTGAACCAGTCGAAGGCCGACTGCTTGTCGACACTCGTGAAGTACTGCGGGAAGCACCGGAACCGGTTGGCGTCCGGGGTCGGGTCCCACTCGCGGGCACAGTCGGTCGCGTTGTAGGAAACTAGCGTTTCGCCGCCCACCCCGTTGTGGATCTTCACGATCCGGTGGTGGTTGTACGGGGCGACGCCGATGTCGGTGCCGTAGTTTTTACGGTTGGCCATCGGCGTGCTCTCAAACCACAACAGCGGTTCGCCGAGCCAGCTCGCGCCGTCGGCGGAGAAGCCGGCATGCCGCAGCGTGCCCAGCCACAGGTTGGGTGACGTGCCGTCGCCGCTGGGCGGGTAGTCGTACCCGAAATCCCACTGGTCGACGTGCCGGTAGCCCGAGCCCGTCCACAGCTGCGTCGCCAGATACTGCAGCTTCCACGGAATCCAGAACACCGGAGTCTGCACCGTGGGACACGAGGTGCTGCCGGGTGCGCAGTACTGGTCCCAGGGCGTGTCCGGGAAGTCGGCGTTGCTGTGCGTGCAGCTTCCCAAACACCGGTCGGTGTAGCCGAAGTAGACCCGCATCGGCGCGTTGCCGCTGCCCTCCTGCCCCGCCCGCGTGCCGTACTCGACGCGGTCGGGCACCGATCCCATGTCGTAGAGCAGCGTGGTGAAGTTGTTGCTCGCGCCGTACGCACCGTTCCAGCGGATGTAGGTGTAGGTCATCGAGTTGCCGCGCGCATCGACGACGTAGTCGAGGTTCCAGCGGTAGGCCATCTGGCACCACCCCTGGGCGGCGCACGGCTCACCCGGGTTGTTACTGATCACCGGCACGTTCAGCGTGGACCACGTGTTGCCGCCATCCCCGGCGAAGCGCTTGTTGGCCCCGAAGTAGTACTGCGTGCCGTCGAGCGTCGTCACCTTCCAGTACTCGCGGTTGCCGGTGCCGTTGTCGCCGGGCCCACCCGGTGCCCCGGCCAACTGCTCGATGAGCAGCCCGCTGTCGTCGGCGGCGTGCCACATCAACGTGGCGTCGTCGCGGATCAACTGCGTCGAACGGCCGTTGAACACCATCGTCGCGTTGTAGCTGAACCAGCACAGGTCTCCGGTGTCCCGGCCGTCCTGGCGGCACGGTCGGTAGGAGCGCTCGATGAACCCGGTCTGCAGGTTCCAGCCCTCACCCACCATCGAGCTCTGGCCGTTTTGCGCCAGGGTCTGCGCGTCCACCGCACCGCTGTCGTAGTTCAACGACAACCGGGGTGCCGGGCCGCCCAGCGACGCCGGCGTCTTCAGCGGGTAGTTGTAGGTGAACGATCCACCCTGGTTGCCCGCAGCCCACGAGTACGACGGCGTCAGCGAGGTGGCCTCGTAGGTCGCGCCGGGCGAGGACGTGCCCGCCGCCAGCGCCAAAACGGCCGGACCCGACTCCGTCTCGGCATCCCCATCGGTGGTGGTCTCACCCACCACCGGCACCGTCGCCGTCACCGTCTGCTTGCCCTGGTGGTTGACCGACGGCAGCGGCTTCTGCACCTGGCAGGCCGGCTTCTCCGGAGTCGTCAGCACGCAACCCGGCAACGACACCAGCCGCAACCGGCCCGCATAGTCACCGCCGAACGCGTCCCGGAACGGCGCGTAGCCCAACTCCAACGTGACCGGTGCCCGACCGGACCCGGTCGTGGTCGGCGCGACGCTGACAATGACGCCGCGGACCTGGGCCCTGTCGGTCACGTCCCGGGACGTGACCCGGATCCGGACGGCGGCCGGAGCCTCCTCACGCGACAGCCCGGACGCGTTGGGATGCGCCACCGTGGCCGAACGAGCCGACACCGGCAGGCCGCCGACCGAGGCCTCCGGCCCGCCGACCGTCACGTCACCCTCGCCCGACGGCCAGGACACCGGGGCCGGCTGCCAGTTGGTCGTCTTCGGCGCCTTCGCCTGTCCGGGACCCGGCGCCTTCGACACCGACACCGAATTCGTCCCCGGCGCACCAGGGGGACCGGCCGGCGCGGCTGCGGCCGGCGGCACCGTCAACAACTGACCCACCAACACGGTGCTCACTGCCAACGCCAGCGCCCGGACGGCGCGGACCTTCGCAGCCGACATGCCCCGCACAGCACCTAGCTCAGCCGACACTGCGCCCTCCCCAGGACCCAGAAGTTGAACGGTGCGCGCACGGTATCGAGGCCCACCGACAAGAACAAGAACAATCCACCAGGCTCAGACCGGTGTCGCTGTCCACAGCACCAACCTGACCAGGCGAAAGGAGGCCAGATGTCGGACGATCGACATCTTGGCAGCCGGAACGTCCACAGCCCACCGCCTCGGCGACCAACATCCGCCCCTCCCACCTCAAACAGGCACGTAACACGCAGCCGGCCGACGAGCCCCCGATAGCCAGATCGCGGTACGACTGCGGACGCCAGCCTTCAGGACGCCGTCACCGATCCGTCACCGATCCGTCCTCGCCGGCCGATGACGAACCGCAGACGGCCGCGCGGCAGACCGCAGACGGCCGGGCGGCAGACCACAGACGGCCGCGCAGCAGCCCGCAGACGATCAGGACGACGCCGAAACGGGCCGGTCAGAGCGGCCCGAGCGCCCCGGCGATAGGCTCGCCAGCGTGACCGAGCCGTCGCGTTCCCTGACCTTGACCGCGAGCCTGCGCCCCGCCGCGCTCGACGCCCGGCGCGGCGTGGTCCGCCTGCACCCGGAGGTCTTCACCGCGCTCAACCTGCGGCCGGGCGACCCTGTCACGCTCCGCGGCCGGCGGCAGACGGCCGGCATCGCGGCCTTCGCCGAGCCGGGCGCCAGCCGCGCCCTGCTCTACGCCGACGACCTCATCCTCGGCAATCTCGGCAGCCGCGATGGCGGCCAGATCACCATCTCCCCCGCACCCATCAAGGCGGCACGCACGGTCACCCTGGCGGGCCCCACGGAGATTCAGGCGCTCGTCAGCCCGGAAATGCTCCGCCTCGCCCTTCTCGGCAAGGTGGTCACCGTCGACGACAACGTCTCCCTACTGCCGCAGGACGTCGCACCCGACAACAGCGTCCGCGGCCTGCTCGAGGCGGCTCGGCGCAGCCTTTCCAACACCATCGGGTACGGCTTCACCTCCGCCCTCCTCACCGTCACCGGCGCCGAGCCGGAAACGGCCGGGCTGGTCACGATGGATACGGTCGTCGCGTGGCGAGGCGGGCAGGCCACGCACGAGCCGGGCACGGTGCCCGAGCGCGAAGAGGCGAAACCGAACCTCGACGACCTGCCCGGCCTGCGCCAGCAGGCCCACGAGCTCTCCGAACTGCTCGACCTCGGCTTCCACCACACCGAAGTGCTGTCCAAGCTCGGCACCACCGTCCAGCTCGGCGTGCTGATCACCGGGCCGGCCGGGTCCGGCAAGTCGGCCCTGGTCAAGGCGGTCGCCGCCACCGTCGAGGCGACAGTCACGCCGCTCTGGGCGCCGGAGATCGCGGCCCTGACCAACAACGACGCCGCGGCGCGCCTGCGGTCCGCGGCCGCCAACCTCAAAGCTCCCGGGGTACTGCTGATAGCCGACGTCGAGGCCCTCGCACCCCGCGACGAGCCCGGCCCACTGGCGACTGTGTTCCGGCAGGTCATCCGGGGCGTCCTGGTCACGGGAGCCGCTGTCGTCTGCACCACCAGCCGGCCCGAGGAGGTGGATCCGGCGCTGCGCTCCCCGGGCCTGCTCGAGCACGAGATCGGCATCCCGCTGCCCGACAGCGCGATGCGTCGCGAGCAGTTGACCGTGCTCACCCGGGGGATGCCGCTCGCCGACGACGTGCGGCTGGACGACGTCGCCGGGCGTACCCCCGGGTTCGTCGCCGCGGACCTCGCGGCCCTCGCACGGGAGGCCGGTGTCCGGGCCGCGCTGCGCCAGAAGTCGGCGGCCGACAGTCCACAGGTGACGATGACGGACTTCGACAAGGCGCTTGAGGTGGTGCGCCCGACGTCGATGCAGGAAAGCTCGCTGGAGCTGGCGAAGCTCACGCTGGACGACGTGGGCGACATGGCCGAGGTCAAGGAAACGCTCACCGAGTCGGTGCTGTGGCCGTTGTCGTACCCTGATGCCTTTTCGCGCCTGGGTGTGCAGCCACCGCGCGGTGTGTTGCTTTACGGGCCGCCCGGCTGCGGAAAGACCTACCTCGTCAAAGCCATCGCCGGCACGGGCAAGGCCAACGTCCTGTCGGTCAAGGGTGCCGAGCTGCTCTCCAAGTGGGTCGGCGAGAGCGAGCGGGCGGTCCGTGAACTGTTCCGCCGGGCCCGCGAAGCAGCACCCACCCTGGTGTTTCTGGATGAGGTGGACGCGCTCGCGCCGATTCGCGGGCAGGCGAGTGACGGCGGCACCACCGATCGGGTGGTGGCGGCTCTGCTGACTGAGCTGGACGGGGTGGAGTCGCTGCGCAACGTCGTCGTCATCGGCGCCACGAACCGGCCGGACCTGGTCGACCCCGCGCTGCTGCGGCCGGGCCGGCTGGAGCGGCTGGTGTTCGTACCCCCGCCGGACGCCGAGGCGCGCGCGGACATCCTGCGGGCGACCGCGAAGGACGTGCCGCTGGCGCCCGATGTAGACCTGCCGAAGCTCGCCGCCGACCTGGACCGCTTCTCCGCGGCGGACTGTGCCGCGCTGATCCGGGAGGCGGCGCTGGCCGCGATGCGGGAGTCGCTGGAGGCGTCGACCGTGACGGCGGCGCACGTGGCGACCGCACGCGAGCGGGTCCGCCCGTCACTCGATCCCTTGCAGGTCGCGTGGCTGTCGGCGTACGCGGAGGCGCAGTCGACCCGTTGACCGGCGACCGGCTATCGGCTACGGCGCGAACGGCTGGCGCGGACCCGGCGCAGGCGCTGGACGAGTGCCGGGTCGTAGGCGAGGGCCGCGGGGCGTTCGAGGAGCGCGTTGAGCACCTGGTAGTACCGGGTCGAGGACAGCTCGAACCGGTCCCGGATCGCCTGCTCCTTCGCGCCGGCGTGCCGCCACCACTGGTTCTCGAAGTCGAGAATGTCCCGCTCGCGGTCGGTCAACGCGTCGGGCCCGGACGAAGGCTCCGGCGGAGGCTCCGGCGAAGGTTCGGGCGAAGGTTCGGGCGCCGGCTCCTCGGCGTCGGGCTCGACCTCCGGTGCAACGGTCGGCTCAGGAAACGACGACGGCTCGCCCGTGCGGGCCCTGGGCACACCGCGGGCGTCATTGGTCCCGCGTTCGCGTTCCATCGCCGCCTCCCCAGTCGCGTCGCCGATGGCGCAACCCTCAGCCTAGTCAGGCGCAGATGACCCGCACGCCGGCCTGCTCGAAGGCGGCAACCACCTCGGGGTCGGCACCCGAGTCGGTGATCAGCGTGTCGACCCGGTCGATCGGACAGATCCGGGCGAACGCGTGCCCGCCCAGCTTCGAGCTGTCGGCGATGACCACGACCCGCCGCGCGCGGCCGACCATCAGCGTGTTCATGGCGGCTTCGCCCTCGTGGTGCGCGGCGGCGCCGAGGGTCACGTCGAGCGCGTCGACACCGAGGAGCGCGACGTCGAGGGTGACCTCGCGCAGGATGTTGCCGCCGAGCGGGCCGACCAGCTCGAACGACTGCGGCCGCACGACGCCACCGGTCACGACGATCTTCATGCGCGAGCGTACGAGCAGCTCGTTGGCGATGTTGAGGGCGTTGGTGACGACCGTGAGCTGGGCGTCGTCGACGTTGCCCGCCAGGTCCGGGCGGACGGCGAGGGCGCGGGCCACCTCGGTCGTGGTGGTGCCGCCGTTTAGGCCGACCACCATGCCGGGCTCGACCAGCGCGGCGGCCGCGGTGCCGATGCGTTGCTTCTCGGCGGAGTGCTTGGCCGTCTTGTACCGCAGCGGCAGGTCGTAGGAGACCCCGTTGGCGACGGCGCCGCCCCGGGTACGGGTGATCATCTGCTGCTGGGCGAGCTGGTCGAAGTCGCGCCGGATCGTCGCCTGGGACACGGTCAGCCGGTCGGCCGCCTCCTCGACGCTGACCCGACCGTTCTCGGTCAGCAGCTCCAGGAGCGCGTTCCAACGGGCGTACCGGTCCACGACAACCTCTGTTCAAATCCTGCGAAGTTGTGTGCACACTAATGCTCGAAACACCGAGTGACAAGCGTGAACGCTGCGCGGAAGGCGCCGCGCTCGCAGATCTTGGACACTTGACGGTGTCATAGGCCCGCCAAGTATCCAAGATCTCGAAGGAGGGCGGAGGGTCTGGCACCGTAACCAGAGCCTCCTGCACAATGGTGCGCGAAGCCAAGCGCTTTCGCGCCGGAGCGCGCAAGATCGGGAGATTGCATGGCGTACGTCGACGAGGAGATCGCCACCCAGCCGGAGTGCTGGCGGCGCGCCGTAGAACTGGCTCGGGTCGACGCGATGGCCCTCCCGCGCCGCGGGCACCGGGTCGCCGCCGTGGGGTGCGGCACGTCGTGGTTCATCGCGCAGGCGTACGCGACACTGCGCGAACAGGCCGGCCACGGCGAAACGGACGCCTTCGCGGCCTCGCAGTTCCCGGTCGGGCGACATTACGACCGGATCCTCGCGATCACCCGTTCCGGCACCACCACCGAGGTGCTCGACCTGGTCCGCGCGCTCCCCGCGCACACCCCCGTGACGGTGCTGGTCGGTGACCCGGGCTCCCCCGTCGTCACCCTGGCCAGCGACCCGGTCGTGCTGGACTTCGCCGACGAGCGCTCGGTCGTGCAGACCCGCTTCGCGACCACCGCCCTCGCGCTGCTCCGGACGCACCTCGATGCGCCGGTACCCGTGACGCAGGCCGAAGAAGCCCTCGCCGCCGACCTCCCGCTCGACCCGGCGACCACCGAGCAGGTCTCCTTCCTCGGCACCGGCTGGACCGTCGGCCTGGCCCACGAGGCGGCGCTCAAATGCCGTGAGGCGGCCCGGTTCTGGAGCGAGTCGTACCCGGCGATGGAGTACCGGCACGGGCCGATCGCGATCGCGGGGCCCAACCGCGGCACCTGGATGCTCGGCGACCCGCCGCCGGGCCTGGCCGACCAGGTCGCCGCCACCGGCGCCACGTTCGTCAACAGCAGGCGCGACGCCCTCGCCGAGCTGGTGCTCGCCCAGCGCTTCGCCGTCGCCGTCGCTGCCCACCGCGGCCTCGACCCCGACTCGCCCGCGCACCTGACCCGATCGGTGGTACTCCGATGACCGACGCGGTCGTCGCGCTGGATGTGGGCGGCACCGGCATCAAGTGCGCCCTGGTCGACGCGGGCGGGACGGTCCGGCACAGCGAGCGCCACGCGACCGGCCGGGAACGCGGCCCCGACGCCGTGGTCGAGACCATCCTGACGATCGCCGAAGGGCTCGTCGCGACAGCCGGCGACATCGGACTCGACCCGCGAGCCGTCGGCATCGTCGTGCCCGGCGTGATCGACGAAGCCGCCGGCGTGGCCGCCTGGTCGGCGAACCTCGGCTTCCGGGACGTACCCCTGAAAGAGCTGGCGGAAAAGCGCCTGGCGCTGCCCGCCGCGCTCGGCCACGACGTGCGGGCCGGTGGGCTCGCGGAGGCGCGGCTCGGCGCGGGCCGGGGCTACCGCCACGTCCTCGTCGTGCCGATCGGCACCGGGATCGCCGCCGCGCACGTGGTCGACGGCAAGGTGTTCGCGGGCGCGCACGGGGCGGCCGGCGAGATCGGGCACATCATCGTCCGCCCGGACGGGCCGGTGTGCGGCTGCGGCCTGCGCGGCTGCCTGGAGGCGGTCGCCTCGGCGTCGGCGGTGGCCCGGCGATACGCGGAAGCCGGCGGGGACACCGGTGGCGCCGACCGGGTCGCCGCGCTGGCCGCTGCCGGTGACCCGGTCGCGGTGGTGGTCTGGCGGGAGACCGTGGACGCGCTCGCCGACGGGCTGCTCACCGGGCTGGCGCTGTTCGACCCCGAGGTCGTGGTCGTCGGCGGCGGGCTGGCCGAGGCCGGCGACGCGTTGCTGGTGCCGCTGCGGACCGCGCTGAGGGCGCGGCTCACGTTCCACCGCGAACCGATGCTGTTCCGGGCCGCGCTCGGCGACGAGGCCGGGTGCCTGGGGGCGGCGTTGATCGCGCTCGACACGCTGACCCGGGAGAGCCCATGACCGTCCTCGCCGGCCCGCGGATCGTGACCCCCGAGGGCGTCGTCATCGACGGGTACGTGCGGATCTCCGGTAACCACATCGCCGCGGTCGGCACCGGCCGCCCGGACGGCGAGGTGGAGACCGTCGACGGAGCGTGGCTCGTGCCCGGCTTCGTGGACATCCACACCCACGGCGGCGGCGGGTACACGTTCACGACGGGCGACCCGCAGCAGGCGCGGGGCGCGGCCGGGTTCCACCTGCGGCACGGCACCACGGCGCTACTGGCCAGCCTGGTCACCTCGCCGCCGCAGCTGATGCTCGTCGCGACCGCCGCGTACGTCCCGCTGGTCGCCGAGGGCGTGCTCGCCGGCATCCACTTCGAAGGGCCGTACCTGTCGCACGCCCGCTGCGGCGCGCAGAACCCGGCGTTCCTGCGCGACCCGTCGACCGAGGAGCTGGAGAAGCTGCTCAAGGCCGGGGACGGGGCGGTACGCATGGTGACGGTCGCGCCCGAGTTGCCCGGTGCGCTGGACGCGATCCGGCTGCTGGCCGCGAACGGTGTCGTCGCCGCGATCGGGCACACCGACGCCACCTACGAGGAGACGCTCGCCGGGGTGGCGGCCGGCGCCACCGTCGGTACCCATGTCTTCAACGGCATGCGGCCGCCGCACCACCGCGAGCCCGGCCCGGTGTTCGCGCTGCTCGGCGCGGCGCCGGTGGTCTGCGAGTTCATCGCCGACGGCCACCACCTGCACGACGGCACGCTCGCGTTCGCCACGACCGTGACCGGGCCCGGGCGGGCGGCTCTGATCACCGACGCGATGTCGGCGGCTGGCATGTCCGACGGCGGGTACGAGCTGGGTGGGCAGCGGGTGACCGTGACCGGCGGCGTGGCCCGGCTGGCCGGGAGCGGTTCGATCGCCGGCAGCACGCTCACCATGGACGCCGCGTTCCGCCGGGTGGTCGGCGCGGGGGTCGCCATCGTGGACGCCGCCCGGATGGCCGCGACCACACCGGCGGCGGCGATCGGCCGCCCCGACCTCGGCGCGCTTGAGCCGGGCCGGCGGGCCGACCTGGTCGTACTGGACGAGCGGTTGGCGGTGAAAAAGGTGATGCGCGCGGGAGCATGGGTGGTGTGACTGCCATCGTCACCGAGGAGGGCTGATGCCGCTCGTCCCCACGGCGTCCCTGGTCACCGCGGCTCCACGCGGGGTCGTGGCGTTCAACGTCATCACACTGGAGCACGCCGAGGCGATCGTCGCCGGCGCCGAGACCGCGGGGCGGCCGGTGGTGCTGCAGGTCAGCGAGAACGCCGTGCGCTTCCACGGCGGCCGGGTCGGGCCGATCGCCGCCGCCTGCCGGGCGCTCGCCGCGGCCTCGGCGGCCAACGTCGCCCTGCACCTGGACCACGTCACGTCGGTGGAGCTGCTGCACTCGGCACCCGGGCACGGCTTCGGCTCGGTCATGTACGACACGACCGGCCTGCCCTACGACGACAACGTCACCGCGACCCGCGCTGCGGCCGAGTTCGCGCACGGGCGCGGGCTGTGGCTGGAGAGCGAGCTGGGCACGGTCGGCGGCAAGGACGGCGCGCCGCCGCTGCCGGCGCACGCGCCCGGCGCGCGGACCGCCCCGGACGCCGCGGCGTCCTATGCGGAGTCGACCGGGGTGGACGCCCTGGCCGTCGCGGTGGGCTCGACGCACGCGATGACCACCCGGGATGCGGCACTCGACCATGACCTGATCGCTGCGCTGGCTGCGGCGGTCCCGGTGCCGCTGGTGCTGCACGGCTCCTCCGGCGTCCCCGACGACGAGCTGGTCCGCGCGGTGGCCGGCGGCATCGTGAAGGTCAACATCGGCACCGCGCTGAACGTGGCGTTCACCGGTGCGGTCCGCTCGCGGCTCGACGCCGACGCCGTGGTGGTGGATCCGCGAAAGTACCTGAAGCCGGCGCGGGACGCGATGGCGGAAACGGTCGCGCATTTCCTGCTGCTACTGGCCTGAGCGTTCCCGGCGCCCCAGCGGCATGCTGTCCCACGGCACCCGCATCAGCAGCCGGTAGAGCAGCAGGCCCAGCAGCAGCCCGGCGATCGAGTCGGTCAGCCAGTGAAAGCTCAGATACACGGTCGTGACGAACAGCACCGCCGGCGGCACGATCCGCAGCAGCCGCCGCCAGCGGTCGGCCACCAGCCCGGTGAGGAGCAGCGCGAGCACCCCGTACCAGACGATCGCGACGACCAGGTGGCCGGACGGGTAGGACTGGCTGGCCGGGTCGCTGAACAGGCGCTCGGGGTGCGGTACGGCGTTCTGGTTGTTGGGCGGTGCCCGGTGCAGCGACGCCTTGAACGCCAGGACCGCGACGGCGCTCACCAGCTCGGTGGCGAGCACCGGCAGGACCGGCCGCACGGAGTGGCGCCGCCAGCCGAGGAACACGGCGAGTCCGAGCGCGATGGCGAACAGCCAGGTGCCCTGGCCGAGATAGTTGCCGGCGCGGGCCAGCCAGTAGAAGGCGGTCGGCCGGTGGGTGCGGCACCAGGCATCGACGGTGAGGTCGAGGTCCAGCAGGTGCCCGTTGGCCAGCGCGAGCGTGATCCCCGCGAGGCCGGCGGCCAGCAGGACGTCGGTCCACCAGGAGCGGCGCGCGGGCGCGTCGGTGAGCCGCAGCAGCCGGCACAGTGCCTCGAACCCGTCGTCGGTGCCGGGCCAGTGCCGCCGCAGCGCCGGCAGCCCGGCCCGGCGTGCCACCGAGCGCAGCGTCCAGGCCACGATGATCGCGTCGTCGGCGTATCCGAGGACCGGCACGAAGTCGGGGACCAGGTCGAACGGCATCGCCAGGTAACCGCCGAGCAGGACCAGCCGTCCGCGTACCCCCAACGGCAGCCCCCGGTCGGCGGCGAGCCGGCCGACCAGCCGCAGCAGGTCGGGCAGCAGCCGCAGGGCTTCCCGCAGCGCGCCGCCGCGCGGCCGGACCGCGAGCAGCGCCCCCGCGAGCGCGAGCCACGCGACGACCAGCCCGGCCGCCACGCCGATCGCTAGCTCCCACGTACGCACGCCCGCCACCGTACCGGGCAGCGCTGCAGCAGCGCGGCCTACGGCACCGGTGCCGAACTGCGCGCCAGCAACCGGCCCAGAGCCTCGCGGGTGGCCACCACGAAGATCACGTCGTCGGGCTCCAGCCGGCGGTCGGGATCGACGGTCCACACCGTGTTCTTGCGGCGCTCCACCATCAGCGCGATCACCCGCGCCTCCCCGGTGCCGTCCACTGCGGCCAGCCTGGCGCCGGCCAGCTCCGAACCGGCGCTCACCGGCACCTCGGCGAGCAGCAGGACCTTGCGCCCGACCGGAATCGTGCCGACCACCTCGCGCTCCAGCAGCGCGGCGGCGAAGGCGGGCGCGGCGAGAAACGACACGCTGCGCGAGGTCGTGATGTCGAAGGCCCGCTGCACCCGGTCGGCGAAGTCGCCGTCGAAGAGCCGCAGCACGATCCGCAGGTCCTCCTTGAGATCGCGGGCCTGCAGCGCGGCCTGCAGGTTGGTGACGTCGTCGGTGGACAGCATGACCAGCGCGCGGCAGCTCTGCACGGACGCGGCCCGCAGCGTCTCCTGCCGGCTGGCCTCCCCGATGATGTAGGGGATGCCCAGCTCGCGGGCCACCGGGATGCCACGCGCGTGTTCGTCCTTGTCGATCGCCACGACCGGCACGCCGAGGTCGTGCAGCCGCCGGATCACCCGGGTGCCGACGTTGCCCAGGCCGGCAACGACGACGTGATCGGAGATCGGCCGCTTGAGCCGACCGAGTGCCAGCGCGAGCCGCGCGTTGACGGCGGCCTCCACCACGGCCGCCGTGATCACGGGGATCAGGGCGATGCTCACGATGGTCAGGATCGTCTCGGTCACCTTGACCAACTGCGTGCCGTCCGGGTTGGGGTTTGCGCCGGCGAGCGTGTCGAGGATGGCCAGGTAGGCGGCGTCGAGCCAGTTCCCGCCGCGCGCCAGCTTGAGCACCACGGTGCCGACGATCACCAGCCCCAGCAGAACCACCGCGGCGATGCGCAGCTTGCGGCTGATCAGCATCGGTAGCGTCGCCAGCGGCCGGTAGCGCCAGCGCCGCAGCCACGCCGGCGCCGAGAAGCGCCGCCGCCGGGGTGCCTGGTCCCGCATGAGAACCGCGTTGGGGGTACCCCCGGAGCCTGCCGACCGGTCGACCACCGCGCCGCGGTTGCGCCGGCCGTCGGCGACCGCCAGCACGAGATCGGCCCGCTCCTGGTCGCCGGGCAGCAGCTCGGGATGGTCGTCCCCACTCGTCGCCGCGAGACCGCAGACGACGTCCTCCGGGCGCACGTCGCTGCGCCGCGCGACATGCAGCGTGCGCCCCGGCAGCCGCACGTGCATCGGGGTCACCTCACCGAGCGCGGCGGACACGAACTCCGGCGTGGCCATCGCCGCGTCCGACAGCACGCGGCAGTCGGGGAACAGCCGCCCGATGCCCGCACCGAGGCTGACATTGAACATCCGGATGACCAGCCGCAACCGGGCGTTGAGCTCCTGGGCCTGCAGGGCGGCGTGGATGTTGCCCACATCGTCCTGCTTGACCAGCGCCAGCGCGTCCGCTGTGGCGATGCCGGCCTGCTGGAACGCCTCGATGTCGAGCCGGTCGGCCTCGACCACCTTCACCGGCAGCCGGGCGATCTGGGGACCATGGTTGCGCCGGCGGCTGGGCAGGACCACCGTCACCTTGACCCGGTATCGCCGGATCAGCTCCTCGACCAGCCGGTATGCCAGCGGGTCGTCACCGCACACGATCAGGTGACGCCGTTGCGGCTCCTCGTCCACCGGCCGCCGGGGCAGCCGGACCCGCGAGATGGCCCGCTTCGGCCGGGCTCCGGAACGGAGGCGGGGCGGTATCCAGGACTCGGCGGGCACGCCCGGATGGTATCGGCGCCGGGCGACAACCCGGCACGCCGCATGGGCGTACGCCTGCGCGCAGCGGGCCCGGAGCGGAAGCTCCGGGCCCGCTGCGTTGCTCAGGACGTCAGCGCACGGCGGTGGGTCGCAGCGAGATCGCCTTGAGGAAGATCTCGCTCATCTTCGACGGGTCGGGCGCGACGAACGTGCCACCACCGGTCGTGCTGGTGATCCGCTGCAGCTCGGACTCGCTTACGCCGTTGCCGAGCCCGATGGCGATCACCACGACCGGCCGGGCCGGATCCATCGTCTTTTTCAGCTCGTCGATGAGCTGGTCGAGGCTCAAACCCTGCTGGTCCTCGTTCTTGCCGTCGGTCATGATGATCACGGAGTTGACCCGGCTGGGGTCCCATCCGTTCTGCACCGCCTTGTAGGCGGCCAGCATCGTGTCGTACAGCCCGGTGTTGCCGTCCTTCTTCGGCTGGATGGTCGCCAGTGCGGCGAGCACGTCCTGCCGCTGGTTGGCCAGGGTGCCGATGGGTGCCAGCTGCTTGTAGTCGTTGGCTCCGTCGAGGTTGGTGGAGAAGGTCCACAGCCCGACCGCCCAGCTGTCGTCGAACAGCCCGAGGCCGCGCCGGGCGGACTCGACGGTCACCTGCTCGCGGGTGGCGTTGCCGGCGGTCGGCACCGGTTCGAGCATCGAGCCGGAGACGTCGATGACGGCGAGCAGCCGGCCCGGGGAGATGACCGTGGTCCAGGTGGAGAGCACCCGGTCGATGATGGCCGGATCGGGCAGCGGCACGGCCGGCGAGGCGCCCAGCGGGGCACCCTTGGTCGCGGCGAACCCGTTGCCGGTGCTGCCGTCGGCCGCGCGCAGCCCCGCCTGGGCGAGCCGGTCGCGGTAAGCGCCGCCGGTCAGCGCGACCTGGAGTGCCCGGGCCACGTTGGCCTTGTCACCCGACTGGTTGGGCAGCGTGGTGAACGGGTAGTCCAGCGGCAGCGAGGCCGGCTCGACGAACACCGACGCCAGCCGCACCGGCGGCTGCCCGCTGTTGTACTGGATGACCGCCTGCTCCGACAGCGGGGCGGCGCCCAGGCTGGAGGTCAACGACGCGGGGTCGTTGGCGCGGGGGAACCTGGCGAGCAGGTCGGCCCGGAGCGCGGACCGGCCGGTGGCGAGCGCGCGCAGTGCCGCGATGGTGGTCTGCTGACCGGCGGAGCCACCGGCCGCGTTCGCGGCGGCGGACAGCGCGAGCAGACCGGTGGCACCGGACGCGTCCCGGTTGGGCTCCACGATGCCGGTGCGCAGCTTGCTGTCGGCGCTCAGCTTGGGCAGCAGGTCGCCCCAGGTCAGCTTCTTGGTGGGCCAGCCGAGGGTGGCCGCCACGGGCTCCGGCATCGCGAGCACGACCGGGCTGCGGGCGATCGACGGCGCGTCGGCCGGCACTGAGTCGGGGGCGACCGCGCGCAGCCGCTGCAGCCAGATCCCCGAGTCGGGGATCCACACGTCCGGGATCGTGGTTTTGCCGTTGGCCTGGCCCACCCCGTTGAGCTGGGCCTTGCGCTGGCCGGCGATCGCGGCGCCCACGTCGGCGCTGTCCGCCGCGGCGACGGTGACCGCGACGCAGCTGCCGCCGATCTTCGGCTTGGTCGCGACCCACTGGTCGGCGGTGGCCTGCACGGCCGGCACTATCTCCGGGGCGGCGGCTACCGACAGTTGCACCGTGTTGCCACAGGAGTCGGCCGTCAACATGTTATAGCCGCCCCAGCTGGCGGCGACGACCGCGAGCACGGCCGCACCGGCAGCAACTCCGACACGCAGGCCACCAGAAGAGCGGGGCGCGGCTGCGGGCAGCCGGCCCCCCACTTGACTGGGGATTCGATGGCGTCCTCCCACGGCTACCCAATGTCCCCGAGGAAGTGCCATCCCCACCATGTACGTTCGGTCAAAGTTACCGCCGCAAAAACAGGTTATGGAACGGCCCAGTCTAGGCATAGCGGCGCCTTGATCGGGCCAATAGCTTTCCGTTACTGTCCGCATACGCTGACTCCCCGTAACGAAAGGGCCGGAGACGGCAATGATTGAGCCCGGCGGCCCCGTCTTAGAGGTGTGATCGAAGACGAGCTCCGAGCCCTTTTCCGGCGACACGAACACCTCGCGCCGCCGTCAGGACCGCTCCTAGCGGCCCTGATCAGGCGTCGCCGACCGAGGCGGCGGCATCCGTGGTCGCGGGCATTCAGCCGCCGAGGGTGATCCCCCAGCTGGCCGCCATCTCGCGCAGCAGCAGCCAGCCGCCGGCCAGCAGGGCCGCCACGGTGCCGAGCAGGAACACCAGCACCCAGAAGATCCCCGGCAGCCGGGTCAGCCGGGCGAGCTGATCGGCATCGGAGTCGGGGAGCCGGCCGCGGCGGCGCAGGCGTTGCAGCTCGCCGATCGGCCGCACCCCTCCGATGAGCAGCAACCACACCCCGAAGTACGCGAACGCGGCCTGCACCTGCGGCGACGTGAACCAGGAGACCAGGAAGACAATGGCCATCGTGGTGACGACCGAGACCGCGCCGAACGCGTTGCGGATCATGACGAGCATCGCGGCCAGCACGGCAAGGGCGGTCCACAGCATCAGCGTGATCCGCCCGTTGGTGAGCAGCACCGCGCCGAGCAGGCCGAGCAGCGACGGCGTGAGATAGCCGGCCAGGCTGGTGGCGATCATGCCGGGACCGCTCGCTCGGCCCCGGGTGACGGTGAGCCCGGAGGTATCGGAGTGCAGCCGGATCCCGGACAGCCGCCGGCCGGTCAGCAGCGCGACGAGCGCGTGCCCGCCCTCGTGGGCGATCGTGATGACGTGCCGCGTGATCTTCCACGACCGGTATGGCGCGATGATGACCAGCGCGACGACCGCCGCGCCGAGGACGATCAGGCGCGGCGGGGACGGCTGGGTGCCGGTGAGGCGGTCCCACAGCTCGGAAAGGCCGGACAACTGCACCCGGGTAGCTAACCATGGTTGCGCAACGCCGTGCCCGTTCGGTTCGCTCGCCGCGCCCGCGCGCCGCAGCCGGTTTCACTGGCACGGACAACGCCGTTGACACTCCCGCAAACGTTTGATCATTCTGGGCACCGCGCCATCGGATTGACCGTTGTCTTTGTCGCCTGCCCTAGGAGGAGCCATGCGGCTTCGCGCTCTCGTTCCCGCCGGGACGATTGCATTGAGCCTCGCGCTCGTCGGCGCCGTACTGAGCGGGGGGACCGCCGACGCGGGGTCGTCCGCGGCAGCCGCCCCGAAAGCGCCGACCAGAGCGGAGATTCTCAAGACCCTGAAACTGGTCGACGACTACTGGGTGAAGAACGGCTCCGGCCAGGCCGCCCTCAACTGGCAGAACTCGACCTTCCACGTCGGTAACCTGGCGTTCGTCACGGCGGGTGGGGTCAGCAACCACGTCACCCGGCCCTGGGCGCAGGCCAACAAGTTCGCCCTTCCCACGGGTGGGAAGCGTGGCCCATTCTTCCCCGACAATTTCTCACCGGGCGAGGTCTACCTGGACCTGCTGCCGTTCCATGCCAACACCCCGTTGGGGGCGCTGCGCAGCCGGGTCGCCGACGAAACGAAAAACGTCCAGGGCGGGAAGGTCAACTACATCACGTACGTCGACGGCCTCAACATGCAGCTGCCGTCGTTTGCGCGGCTGGGTGTGCTCGACAAGAACGAGGCCGAACTCGCCGCGATGCAGAAACTCTTCACCTACACCGCGAAACAGGCGGGCGGCAACGGTCTGTTCAATGAGGCGGACGGCCTGTGGTGGCGTGACAAGAAGTACGTCGGCACCAGGACGTACTGGTCGCGGGGCAACGGCTGGGCGGCCATGGCGATGGCCAAGGTCGCCGCGGCGCTGCCGGCCACCGACCCCCGCCGGGCCGAGTACGTGCGGGTGCTCCGGAAGATGGCTGCCAAGCTGAAGACCATCCAGCGGCCGGACGGGTTCTGGAACGCCGACCTCGGCGACCCGACCAGGTTCACCGGCCCGGAGACCAGCGGCACGGCATTCTTCACCTACGCGATCGCCTGGGGCATCAACAGCGGCGTGCTCGCCAAGGCTGACTACCAACCGGTCGTGGAGAAGGCCTGGCAGGGGATGTTGAGCAAGGCGGTCGCCGCCAACGGGCGGCTCGGGTACGTGCAGGGGCCGGGCGAGCGGCCGTCGGACCACCAGCCGGTCACGGCCACCGACCAGGCCGCGTACGGCGTGGGCGGGTTCCTGCTGGCCGGCAGCGAGCTGACGAAGCTCTACAAGTAGCCCCGGGGTCCCTCTCGTCGATCAAACGCGCATGTGCAGGTGCATCGTCGTACCCGCGCGGTGGGTGTACATGCGTACCAGGTCGCACAGGTAGTTGACGAGCAGCAAGCCGCGGCCGTGTTCGCTGTCGAGGCCGGGCGGGATGCGACCTGCCAGCGGGTCGCGCAGGTAGCCGGAGTCGCTGACCTCGCAGATCACGCTGCCGCGCTCCGGCCAGATCCGCACCGTGCCCGGCCCACCGCCGTGGACCACCGCGTTGGTGGCGACCTCGTTGACGGCGACCTCCAGGTCGCCGACGCGGGTGGCGGACAGCCCGGCCCGGGACGCGTGCCGGGTGACGAAGCGGCGCACGGCCGGCAGCTCGTCGGCGTCGAAGATCAGGGTCGCCGGCGGGGCCGGCGGCTGCGGTAGTGGCCGGTTGAACGCGGAGACCACACTCTGCGGCTCGACGTATCCGTTGCTGGGCCAGCGCTCCTCGCCGACGCCCATGATCGGATGGGTACTCTCGGCGTCCGCGAGGACCGCGGGGGCCAGACGGGCCGCGTCGTAGGGGCACAGGATGATCGCGTCGTCATCGGCGAACGCCAGGTTGATCAGCGCCTCGTGCTGGACGCAGGCCGGGTACTCCACCGCGGACCGGCCGGCCCAGATCGGCTCGCCGATCACCCGGACGCGGGCCGGTGCGTGCTGGCCGACGAACGCGTGCAACACGGCGGGGATGATCCGCCCCGGGTTGCGCCCGGCCTGGGCCATGTCGATGAACCTGACCTGCGCGCTGGCGGCGCCGAGCGCAGCGCGTAGCAACTCGCCGTTAGTCCCGGGGACGGCGACCAGGACCGGCTCACCGGCGTCGAGCCCGGCGCGCACGAAGGGCACGGTGCCGGCGAGGTATTCGTTGGGGGTCCGGTAGACCAGCCCTTCATGTTGAAACACGCCGCTGGTCGTGGCGCTTCTAGCCCCGTTCATACGTCGCAGACCCCCCTCACGGCGAGGGTACGCCGAGTGCCGGCCGGTGCCCAGTTCGCGATCAAGACCGGTCACTCGAAGTGGGGACGAGGGTGATCTCCGCGTCCCCGATCACATCGGAGGAGCAGAGGTCGGTCCGCAGGTCGTACGCGCAGGCGACCAGGGCGTCCGCGGGCCCCGCGGCCATCTCGGGCGTCGGCCGCAGCCGGGCGGTGACCAGCAGCCGGCCCGGGCCCATATACACGGCCGTCAGCGCGGCGATCTCGTGCACCCAGGTCTCGCTCGCGATCCGGTCGCGTAACCGCTCCAGCACGTCGTCCGGCGCGGACTGGTCGATGAGCAGGCCCTTGGACCGCCGCGCGACGAGGAACGCCACGCCGACCAGCAGGACGCCAATGAGCATGCTCGCGCCCGCGTCCCAGACCTCCCAACCGGTGATCTCGTGCAGCGCCAGCGCCGCCAGCGCGAGCATCAGCCCGATGATCGCGGCGGTGTCCTCGAGGAACACGGTCGCCGCCGTCGGATCGGACGCGCGGCGCAGGTGCTCGGTCATCGAGCGGCGCCGCGCCTGGGCCTCCTCGCGCAACTGCCGTTGCGCGGTACGCCACGAGTACGCCTCCAGCCCGAGCGAGACGACGAGGACGCCCACGCCGACCCACACCGACTCCAGCGGCTTGGGCCTGCGGAGCGCGTCGATGCCCTCGATGATCGACAGCACCCCGCCGACGACGAAGATGCCCAGCGCCGCAAGCAACGCCCAGAACCACCGCTCCTGCCCGTACCCGAAGGGATGGCGCTGATCCGGAGACCGGCCGGACCGCCGGACCCCGACGAAGAGGAGCACCTCGTTACCCGTGTCGGCGAGCGAGTGCGCCGTCTCCGCCCACAGCGCGGCCGAGCCGGTCAGCAGGGCCGCGATGCCCTTGGCCACCGTGATGACCAGGTTGACCACGACCGCCACGACGACCGTGCGGGTGCTCGCGTCCGTGGCCTCCCGGGGCATGATCGCAGTCTGTCACGCCCCGGGTTCCATTCCCATGTAGTCGTTTCCGGGCGGGCCGCGTCCCCACCACCGGAGACACCTATCGAGCTGGGGGAACCGTGAAACGACAACGAGCGAGTCTCAGCCTCATCCGCGTGCTCGCGCCGCTCGGCGCGCTGCTGCTCACACTGCTCGTCGCCGCACCCGCGACAGCGGCACCGGCGACCACCCGGTTCCGCGAGGTCGACCTGGTCGCCGACCGGGCCGGTGCGGCGCCGCTGGTCGATCCGAAACTGGTCAACCCCTGGGGTCTGGCGCTGGGGCCGGCGACCCCGCTCTGGGCGGCCAACAACGGCACCAACACCGCCACCATCTACACCGGCGGACTCAACGGCGCGACGCCCGGCAAGGCCGGACTCGAGGTGACCATTCCGGGCGGGGCACCGACCGGGCAGGTCTTCAACGACACGGCCGGCTTCGTCGTGACCGGCGTGAACGGCTCCGGGCCGGCGCGGTTCCTCTTCGCCAGCGAGGACGGCGACATCACCGGCTGGAGCCCCGCGGCCACGCCCACCGCGGCGATCGTCGGCGCGCACGTCGACGGAGCGGTATACAAGGGGCTCGCGATCCTGCACGTCGGGTCGACCGCGTTCCTGCTGGCCGCGAACTTCAAAGACAACCGCATCGACGTGTTCGACTCGACGTTCAAGCGACTGCCCGAATTGTCGCAACTGTTCCGCGACCCGGAGCTGCCCAGCGACTACGCTCCGTTCAACGTTGCCGTCCTCAGCGGCGCGATCTACGTGACGTTCGCCAAGCGGGAGCCGGGTGGCAGCGAAGAGGTGACCGGCCCGGCCCGCGGGTTCGTCGACGTCTTCCCGCACGTCGGCGCACCCGCGACGAGAGTGGCCAGCCACGGTACGCTCAACGCCCCCTGGGGCCTGGCGATCGCGCCGGCGAGCTTCGGGACCTTCGCCGGCGCCCTGCTGGTCGGCAACTTCGGCGACGGGCGGATCGGCGCCTACCGGGACGGGCACTTCATCGGGCTGCTGCGGACCCGGCACGGCAGGGCGATCGCGGTCGACGGCCTGTGGGCGCTGCTGCCGGGTACCGCCACCAGCGGTGGCACGGGCGCGCTGTGGTTCAGCGCCGGCCCGGACGACGAGGAGCACGGCCTGGTCGGCCAGATCCTCCCCGCCAAGACCTACTAACCGCACAACTTGTGGAAGTCGTGGCCTCGGGTATCCCCTGAGGCCACGACTTCCGCAACGTTCTAGTTATCAGTCCCCGAACGTGGTCCGCAGCCGGCCGATCGCCGCCGGCTCGGCCACGAACACGAAGTCGTCCGCGCGCTCGACCACGACCAGTTCCCGATGGTCGAACCGCAGCCACACGCCCGCGCCGGGGCCGAGAATCGTCGCTTCCAGCAGCCGGTGGCCGACGAAATCCGCCATCAGATCACCGGGCTCCGGTGGGGCGACGCGGAACTCGCCATACTGTCCCATCTCGTATGACGCATAGGGCTCGTCGAATGTGATCAGCAGCCGGGTGCCGTTGTCGTCGCCGCAGACATGGGCGGCCGGCAGCCCTTCGAAGTACCACCAGAAGTCGATGATCGCATCGTCGCCTTCACCGCGGACGCCATCGCGCCAGTGACGCGCTTCGATCACGCGCTCCAGCGGTCGACCGAGAAGTTGAGCGAGGATTTCGCGCACTCCCGCAGCCTCGCACAGGCCAGTGTGGACACGCGTTGCACCCGCCGGCGCACTACACGAATTACGCAACTCAACTTTCGTACGAACGGTTGACGCCACGTATCGAGAGTCGTAAATTGATGCGCGCCGGCGATAGGTAAACATCTTAACAATCGCTCAGCCGCGTCTGGAGGTCCCCCGTGCGACGTCTGCGACTAGCCCTTGTGGCGCTCGGTGTCGTATCGCTCCCCCTACTCGTCACCACCGCCCACGCGGCCGTGACCCCGAAGGCTCCCCCGTCGGCCGGCCAACTCCTCGCCAAGACCAACAGCTGCTCCGTGGCCTCGAAGGGCAAGTACAAGACCGACACGGAGGCCGGCGCCACCATCAACATCTGCAAGTCCGGCTCGGCCTACTTCTGGAAGGCCGACATGGACATCGACTGTGACGGCATCACCACGAGCAACTGCAACAAGAGCAAGGACCCCTGGTACCAGCCGCAGACGTCGTTCCAGACCTCGAAGGGCAAATCGTTCCAGGCGGACAAGACGCACTACTACGTGATCCCGCTGCCCAGCTCGCGGTTCAGCTACAAGAGCGCCGGCATCCGGCCGGGCGCGGTGGCCGCGGTGATCTACAACAACAAGGTCGTGTACGCGGTGTTCGCCGACGAGGGCCCCAACAGCATCATCGGTGAGGCGTCCTACGCGACCGCGAAGGCCCTGGGCATCAACCCCGACCCGAGGAACGGCGGCACGGACTCCGGCGTGACCTACATCGTCTTCCCGAAGGACGTGCCGAGCCCGGTCGAGGACAATGCCACGATCGACGCCAAGGGCGCCGCGGCCGCCCAGCGCTGGCTCAGCGGCGGCTGACCACCCCGAGAGTCGCACTCCCGGTGGCCTGGACGCCCGACGTCCAGGCCACCGCCGCATCAACGGGCACAGACTTTTTGCGGTGTCCGGGAACCGAAACGCAATCACGCACGTCAATGCCGTTGCCGACCGGCCGGTGGGCGGACAACCAAGGGCCGCAACGGAAAATCCCGCCGCCGCCGTCGGCGGAGACCCACTCCGGCACCACATCCAGGTACAGGCTCGGGCGTGCGATCCCACGGCCCGACCCTATCCGCCGAGGCGCTTCGCCAGCGCCGCGATCGTCGCCGCTGCCTCGGCGGTGATCCGCTCGACGATCTCGGCCGCCGGGAGCGCCTGGCTCAGCGCGTGCGCCTGCCCGGCCCACAGGTTCACCAGCGAAGCGTCGTCGGCCGCGCGGGCCGCGGCGCGCAGCGGCGCCGTGACGTTGTGCAGATGCGGGTACGCCCGGGGCGCGGCGCTGTCGTGCGCGCGCATGAACTCGTTGACCACCCCGCGCGCCAGCCGGCCGGTGAAGGCCCGGGTCAGCCGGGTGTCGCCGGAGCCCGAGACGGCCGCCCGGTGCACATTCGACGTACCCGCCTCGGCGCTGCGCAGGAACGCGGTGCCGAGCGCCCCAGCCGCCGCCCCGGCGGCGAGCACGGCCGCGAGGCCCGGGCCGTCCGCGATCCCGCCGGCCGCCACCAGCGGCAGCCGGGACCGGGCGGCGACCAGGCGCAGCAACGGCAGCAGGGCGTACTCGTCGGTGTCGTCCACCCCGCCGCGGTGCGCCCCGGCCTCCATCCCCTGCACGACCAGCGCGTCGACGCTCACCTCGTCGGCCGGGGCGACCGCGCCGGGATGCGAGACCGTCACCCACACCTCACTGCCCTGGGCGTGCAGCGCGTCGACCACGTCAACGGTGGGCAGGCCAAAGGCGAACGACACCACGGGTACGGGGTCGTCGAGCAGAAGTCGCAGCTTCTCCGGGTACCGGTCGTCCCCGCCCACGGCCGCTCCGAGCACCACACCCCACCGCTTCGCCAGCGGCGCCAGGCGCTCGACGTACGCGGTGACCGCGGTGGTGTCGACGTTCGGGTTGACCGGCGCGAACACGTTCACCCCGAACGGACGGTCGGTGCGCCGGCGGGTTTCGGCGATGTCGGCGGCCAGCCGCTCGGGCGTCAGGTATCCGGCGCCCAGAAAGCCGAACGCGCCGGCGTTGCAGACGGCGGCGACCAGCTCCGGAGTGGATGGTCCTCCCGCCATCGGAGCCGCGATCACGGGCCGGCTCAGAGTCTCCAGTACCGCGCTCATTGCGGCAGCATCGCACGGTCAACCCAGGCGCGCGATGGCGTGCTCCCCTTCTCGCCGATCTTGGAGTTATCTACATGGTTTGATCTCCAAACCACGTCACTTTCTCCTTGATCGGCGCGGAAATGCGGCGGAGGCCGCCCCCCTCGATGGGGGGCGGCCTCCTGTGGTGTGCCGGACCTACTTGGTGATGAAGAGGTAGTCGGCCTGGTAGGGCGACTTGGCGATCGCCTGCTTCTTCGGGTCGCAGCTGCCGGTCGGGGCGAGCCCGCCGACGGTGTTGAGCCGCAGGACCTCCACCGCGTTGGCCAACTGGCCGGTCGGGGCACCGGTCTGGGTCAGCTCGAGGTCGAGCTCGGCGATGTTGCCGGCACCGTTCGGGGTCTTGCTGATCAGCGTGCCGGTGACGGCGCTGCGGTCACGGGAGACCCACTGCGGCGGGCCGACGTCGTCCTTGACGAATGAGTGCTTGATGCCGCCCTGCAGCCGGGCGCGGACGTTGTGCTGGGTGAAGGCGAAGGTGCCGTCGGCCTGCTTGGTGCAGGCGTAGATCTGCTCGCCGTCGATCACCGAGGCGATGAAGCTGGACGAGTCGAACGCCGCCGCGTCACCCCCGCCGGAGCGGAACAACTGGCCACGCACCGCGCCGCCGTCGAACTCGGTGGTGTGCAGGTTGGCGTAGAACCCGGACGGGTCCTGATTGATCTTCTTGGCGACGTCCGGCTTGACCCCGCCGACGCTGCCGGCCACGCCGCTGATCGACGCGGGCAGCCCAGCCGGCGCGGCGAACAGGTCGATGGCGACCGGGCCGTTCACGCCAACCGTGCCCTGGTGCACGTGGCCGTTGGTCGGGGCGCTGACGCCCGACCAGCTGAAGGCGAACTTCACGTCGTCGTGGCCGGCCCGCAGGAACGCGGTCGCGCGCCCATCCGGGTCACCGGTCTTCTTGCCCGGCGCGTCCACCTCCTGGCCGCCGTCGAGCAGGGCACCGAGCGGGCCACCGCGCAGGACCGAGTTGAGGTCGACCGGGTGGGTCACCTTGTGCAGCTGCCCGCGGACCGCGCCACCCGGGAACTCGGCGGTGTGCAGATTCGCGTAGAAACCACCGGGATTGGTTTTGATGGAGTCGATCAGCGCCTTGTCGTCGACGGTCACCGAACCCACCGCCGCGCTGACCGAACCGGGCAGCGCCGCAGCGAAGAACGGCACCTTCACCGCACCGTTGGCTCCGCTTGCGCCGAGGTGGATGTGGCCGGCGGTCGGTGCCGCGATGCCGTTCCACCGGTAGGCGAACGAGATCTGGTTGCCCTTGATTCGCAGAATCTCGACGGCCTGGCCGTCCTTGTCGCCGACGGCGGGCGAGCCCGGGGCACCCGGCACCTCGTTGCGGCCGTTGAGCGCGGCGACCAGGTAGGTCGCGTCACCGGCGTTGTCCACCGACGACAGGGCACCGGCGGGCGCGCCGGGCGGGTGCTGCTGGTCGTCGTGGGCGAAGGCGTTGCTGGCGAGGGCGAGACTGCCCATGGTGCCGAAAGCAACAGCGGATACGAGCGAAAGAGCGGCACGGGTACGAGCTGCGCGGGACATTCGTGTACTCCCCTGTGAACGGGCCGGCACGGTGTGTACCAGCAACGCCCGAGACACGAGGGTGTTTGTGGAACGGTTCAAAAGTTGCTTAGCTTTTTCTTGCCTCACGGAAGAGCCACTGGTCGCGGCGCTCGGTCAGCGTCCACAAGGGACAATCAGGTGAGACATGCGAGCAGTGTCGGCGAGGATCGCGGTTACGAGCGTGTCGGTCCAGCGACCCGGAAAGGGTCAGGTGACCGTCAGCTTCAACTTCGCGGTGCTCGTCTTGCCGCCCAGCGCGGTGCCCGTGACGGTGATGGTGTAGGTGCCCTTCGGGGTCTCCGGCGCTGCGGTGACGACCATCCGGGCGTCGCGGCCGAGGATGATCGCGGCGGGTGCCAGGGCCACGGTCATCCCGCCGGGCATGCCGGTCACCTGCAGCGCCACCAGCAACGACGAGTTGCTGCCGGCCGCGCTCACGGTGAGCCTCGCCGACTGCCCGGCCGCGACCGTCGCCGTGGGCGCGCTGATCGACACGGTGAAGTTGTTGCCGCCACCGTTACCCGGACCGCCACCGTTACCCGGACCGCCACCGTTACCGGGGCCCCCCGGACCGCCGGTCGCGACCGCCTGCTGGAGTGCCGCGCCGAGGATGGCGCTACCGGTCATGTCCAGCGCCGGTTCACTGGTCTGCCAGGAGCGGACGTCGTCGACGTACCGGCCACCGTGCCCGCCGAAGGCCTTGAACTCGTCGCCGCTGGACGGGCACCTGACCATGTCGTCCTGGAACGAGCCGAGGCCGCCCCTGAAGTGCGCCGGGCTGTTCGGACCGTTGACCACGGCGCCGGTCAGGAGAGGCGCTGAGCCGTCGGTGCCGGCACGCAGGTTGGACACCTGGTGCTGGGGGCAGTGCGGGAAGGTCGTGCCCTCGCCGATCATGAAGCTGGTGCCCCAGGCGTTGGCGCCCAGCAGCCAGTTGCGCTGCCGCGTGGCAAAGGCGTCGAACGAGGAGTCGCCGCTGGCCTGCTTGTACAGAGCCGCGGTGGTCAGCAGCCCGAACGTGTGCGAGTTGACGTCGAAGTCGGTGTAATCGCCGCCCGCGTGGAAGATGTCCGAGTCGGCGCGGCTGTCGCCGGTCTGCACCTGGCGCTTGAGGTCGGCGACGAGTGCGGCCGGCGTCACCGGGAGGCTCGCGGGGTTTCCGGCCTTCTTGAGCGCCTGGATCAGGTCGGCGTGGGCCAGGGCGCTGGTGTCGTAGAGGTTGAAGGTGTCGCCGGTCTCGCCGTCCAGGTACCCCCGCGCGAAGGTGGCCGCGTCAGCCAGGTACGGAGTGGCGTCCTTACCCAGCTTCTGGGCCGCCAGGGCGATCTCGGCCGCGCCGAACTCCATGTCGTCGTGCCAGCTGTCCTCGGGGTAGAACTCGTTGGGCAGCGCGGTGACCAGCGGGGTCGGCGGGCTGGCGGCGTCGGCCTGGGCGTACAGCGAGGTGGCGGCCTGGAACTCGGCGGCCGCCCGGGCCGGGTCACGTGCGGCGTCGACCTGGGCGGCGAGGGCGAACGCGGCCGAGACCCGCCCGGCCAGGTTGGGGCTGATCTTGGCGCCCGGGGCGGCGGCGCGGAAGACCGGGCGGTGTGCGGCGGCGTACCGGTCCTTGGTGGTGGTGTTGCCGTCGTCGTCCTGCGGCAGCCGCCACAGGTCGTGGTCGCCGGTGAACGTGCCCGCGTCGTTGCCCGAGCCGATGCCCACCTGCAGATAGAGCGTCTTCGTCGACTGGTCCCAGACCTTGTCCAGCCACTTCAGGCCGACGTGCGCCTCGGCGTCGAGGGTCGGCGGCGCGGCCGACCCGAGTGCCCGCTGCGCGGCGAAGAGGACCGCGTCCCCGTACGCGGTGGTGTGGGTGAACTTGAGGTAGTCGCCGGCGTCGTACCAACCACCCTCGACGTCGACCGGGCCGCCGATCTTTGTCAGGTCCCGGTCGGCGATGACGTCCTCGGTCTTGAACCTGGGCGTCCGGTACACGTCGGTCGTGGCGTCGTTGAGGTGCGCCAGCTGGCGTCCGAGCGCGCCGGCGATCACGTCCCGGCCGTCGCGCTGCGCCTGGAAGAACGTCACGCCGTCGGCGACGAGCTTCCCGTAGAGCGCCGGTGCGTCCACGATCTTGAAGTTGGGCGACTTCGCCGTCGCACCTCCGGTCACCTCGATGCGGTAGGTGCCGGGCTTGGTGAGCGCCTTGAAGTCGATCAGGTACACGGCCGGGTAGGTCCTGTTCCACGAGCCGCGACTGGTCGCGCCGACCTCGCCGCTGAGCGCGGTGCCGCCGTTCACATCGACCACCGCGAATTTCGCGCCCGCTGTGGCGGCGGTGGTCATCAGGTAGGCCTGCTTGGACTCGCCGGCGAGGAACCCGACCTGATCGACTCTGACCACTCCGGTGACCGCCGCATCGGCCGGACGGATCGCCGCGGCAAACAGCGCGGCGAGCAGGCCGCCCGCCACGAGAACGCTGATCCCTCGCACTCCACCGAGCCGCCGACGGACGCTGGTCACCTAGAGCCTCCTGCCAAATGGGCAACGTGGCTTACTACACGGCGCAGCGCAACCTACTTCGCGCCGCAGGAGATGGTCAAGAGCTGCGGACGCTTAACCATCGACACCCGCAGATAACTAGGCGGGCGCTGGCGGTGGCGGGCTCGAATTCCAGCAGTTGTCAGCGATGTGTGGACTCTTCGGTTCTGGAGATTGGGCCCGATGGCGGCGGGTAAGAGCTTGGAAACGGACACCGGCGAGGAGAGACGACACATGACCAAGAAGGGCAAAGGCGGCACCTTGCTGAAGGAACGCAAGGACAGCAAGGCGCGCAGCAAGAACCGGGCCCGGGAGGCCGGCGAGATCACCCGCGGCAGCGTGCGCCAGGTGACCGAGTCCGTCCAGCGACTGGGCGAGGTGATGCCGGGCACGGCTCGCAGGGCCAACAAGAAGATGACCAAGTCGGTCCGCAAGCACCCGGCCGGCTGGGGCGCGGCGGCGGCCGGCGTCGCCGCCGGGGCCGTCCTCGGGCTCGCGGCGCGGCGCCGCAGTCACTGACCCGACCCCTATCGTGATCACGGGGAGTTGGCGTCGCTGTAGCTGCGAAGACTCTCCGTGATCACGGGACGGGGGAACCGGTCCCGCCACCACAGCGCCACCCCCACCACCGTCACGGCGACGAGCGTCGCGACCACCGCCACGTTCGGTACGCCGAGCAGCTTCAGCGCGCTGGCGAGCAGCACCAGCGCGAGCGCGGAGCGGATCACGCCGGACGGAGCGCGCGACGACAGCCGGGCGCCCAGCAGCACGCCCGGCACCGAACCCACGAGCACGGCGCCCGCGATGTCGAGGTGCAGGTCACCGAAGAGGACGTGCCCGAGCGCGGCGGCGCCGACCAGGGGGATCGCCTGCACGAGATCGGTCCCGACCAGGTCGTTGGCGCGGAGAGTCGGGTACAGGGCGAGCAGGATGACGATGATCAGCGAACCCGAGCCGACCGAGGTCAGGCCGACGACGACGCCGCCGAGCGCGCCGAGCAGCGCGGTGGCGAGCGGCCGCACCCGCGGCCGCGCCGGGTCCGGCGAGCCGGGCCGGTCCGCGTCGACCGGCGAGGCACGGCGGCCGGCGTAGGCCTTCACCACCAGTCCCACGACGGCGAGCAGCAGCGCGACACCGAGCGCGCGCTGGACCGCGTCCTGCACGCCCCGATCGCCGCCCAGCCAGCGCATGAGCAGGACGCCGAGGAAGGCGCTCGGCACGCTGCCCACGCACAGCCAGCCGACCAGGCGCCAGTTCACCGTGCCGCGCCGGATGTGCACCAGGCCGCCGAACGGCTTCATCACCGCGCTGGCCACGAGGTCACTGGAGACGGCCGCGAGCGGGGGTACGCCGAAGAAGAGCACCAGGATCGGCGTCATCAACGCGCCGCCACCCATGCCGGTGAGGCCGACCACCATGCCCACGCCGAGCCCGGCGAGCGCGAGGACTGGATCCATCCGCCGAGTATCCGTGGCCGGGAGGGGGTTCATCCACTTATCCGCCTCACATGGTCGGGATATGGGACGACCGAACCATGCGTGACCACGCAGACACCTGGAGTCAGCAACGCATGGGAGCTGCCGCGCCGAAAACAATGCCGATTCCGAGCAATTCCGGGAATGGAAAGAATGGTCCGCGCGGGTCGGGCGTCGGATTGGTATTCCGCATTTACGGTTGGCGGTAAGGCGAGAAACTTTCGCGGCCGATGGGGAACCTCAGAGTTACCTCAATTTGTCCGTCGGTGTACCGGTCTCAGCCGTACGCCCGTGTCGAGAGCTGTCCCAATCATCGATGATGGGCAATTCGGCGGCGTACCGCGGCAAGATCCGGAGGGGACGATGGAAGACGGCGAACTCGTGCGCATGCTGCTGAGAATGGCGCGCACCGACGCCGACGTGGCAGAGCGGGCCGCGTTCACCACCGAGTTCTTTGACGCCTTTCTACGAGTAGGGTCCGAAACGCCCGACAATGCCAGCGCCGCCGCCCACATCGAGTACGGGGTCGCCGGAGCCTGCCCGTACGCGCCCGACGGGTTCGCCGGCCTGAAAGTGAAGGGAAAGGACATCCTGCTGACCGATCTGGCGCACTCGATCGAGGATCTGGCGCTGCCGGCCGAGGTCGAGGCGTACTACCCGGGCCTGACCCAGGCGGAGTGGAGCGCGGCGACCCGCGTCATCACGATGCTCCTGCAGTCGCTGGACCGCATGATCCGCTAGCGCAGCCGCACCGGAAGATCCACCAGCCCTCGGATCAGAATGCCCGGTCGCCACGCGAGTTCTTCCGCGGGGACGGCCAGCGCCAGGTCCGGCAGCTGCGCCAGCAGAGTCTCGAACGCGACCTGGCCCTCCAGCCGGGCCAGCGGCGCCCCCAGGCAGAAGTGGATGCCATGGCCGAACGCCATGTGCGAGCTGTCGGCGCGCGTGACGTCGAAACGGTCCGGCTCGGCGAACCGCCCTTCGTCGCGGTTGACCGACGACAGCGAGACCAGGACGACCTCGCCGGCCGGGATCGTCACCCCGCCCAGCTCGACAGGCTCGGCGGCGAACCGGGGGGTGGTGGTCTCGACCGGGCTCTCGTACCGGAGGAACTCCTCCACGGCGGCGGGGATCAGTCCCGGGTCGGCCTGCACCTTTCGGTGCGCCTCGGGGTGGGTCAGCAGCAGGTACAGGCCGTTGCTGATCAGGTTGACCGTCGTCTCGTGACCCGCGATCAGCAGCAGGAACACCATCGACACCAGCTCCCGCTCGCTGAGCCGGTCGCTCTCGTGCCGGACCGCGATCAGCTCCGACAGCAGGTCGTCGCCCAGGTTGGCGCGCTTGTCGGCGATGAGCGCGAGGATGTATTGCCCCAGCGCGGCGTTCGCGGCGGCCGTGGATCGCCCGGACGCCATGCCGGCGACCATCGTGTTGGACCATTCCCGGAAGGAGTCGCGGTCTTCCATCGGGACGCCGAGCAGCTCGCAGATCACGGTGAGCGGCAGCGGGAACGCGAACTCGGCGACCAGATCGGCCTGCTCCCGCCCGTCCAGCCCGGCGACCAGCGACTCGGCGATGTCGCGTATCCGCGGGCGGAGCGCCTCGATCCGGCCGGCGGTGAACACCTTCGACACGAGCCGGCGCAGCCGGGTGTGCGCCGGCGGGTCGGCGCTGAGCATGTGTTGATTGATCATCTGCTGGCTCTGGTCGACGCCGAGTGCTCCGCCAACGGCGGCGGCGTTCTTGACCAGCCGCGGGTCGGTCAGCGCCTGGCGCGCCTCGGCGTACCGGGTTACCAGCCACAACCGGCCGGTCGGCACCTCGACAGGGCGGACCGGGCTGAATTGGCGCAACTGCGCGTACACCGGATAGGGGTTGGCCTTGAAGTCAGCGGCGAACAGGTCGAGACCGGACATCTGAGTACCGTATCTATAACTGTCATCAGGTGTCACTTCCGGCTGGGGAGCGCAACCGGGACACCGACCGCTAGAGTGCGGCGATCGGCTCGTACACCTGGGGAGATGCAGATATGTCAGAGCCTCCGTATCCGAACCGGCCCGGGGACGACGAGCAACCGCCGCCGTCCGGCTGGGGCATCCCGTCCCCGCAGGGGCCCGGACCGGCGTGGTCCGGTGCCGGCGCCGCCGGCTATCCGGAAGATCCACTGATCAGCCGGGACTACGCCGGCTGGTGGAACCGTTCGGTCACCCTGCTCAGGACCTACTGGCGCCAACTGCTCGCGCTGCAACTGATCGGAGCCGTGGCCGGCCTGCTCCTGCGCACACCGGCCGCCGCCTTCCAGGCGCTCACCTCCACCAGGTTCCGGCCCGGCCAGCCGATAGACCCCGACACCGCGAGCGCAGAGATGGGGAGCCTGCTCGGCGCGGCCGGCCTGACGCTCGCCGGCGTCCTCCTGGCCGCCCTCATCTCCGCTCTGGTCACGCTCGCCTGCATCCGCCTCCTGGTCGTCGGGGTCACCGGTGGGCGGCCCGACGTCGGCGGCGCGCTGCGCGGAAGCCTGCCCCGGCTCTTCCCGCTGATCGGCTGGGGACTGCTCGGCGGCCTCGTGGTCCTCGTCGGGCTCTGCGCCTGCCTGGTGCCCGGCTTCTACTTCGCTGCGGTCCTGCTGGTCCTGCCCGCGGTCGTGCTGTTCGAGCGCGGCGGCGCCATTGGCCGCTGCTTCAAGCTGTTCCACGGCGATTTCGGCGCCTCGATCGCCCGGGTCGCCACCATCTTGGCGATCATCGTGGCGGGCATCCTCGTCTCTCTGGTGATCGGTGGAATCGTCGGCGCCGGCATCGGCATCACGGGCGCGACCGACACCGCCGTGATTACCGGCGCGGTCATCAACAGCATCGTCGGCATCATCGTAGGGGTGGGACTCGGCCTGCTGACCGCCCCGCTCACCCTGACCACCTACGCCGACATGCGGGCCCGCGTAGAACCACTGTCCACGGCCGTGCTCGCGCGCGACCTGGATCAGCAGGCCCCGGGTTCTACGACGAGCGCGAGGTGTGGCGCGACGACAACGCCTAGAGCCGCGACGACAACGGCTACGGCGAGGTGCGCGCGGGCGACGGGTGGTGCTGCAGTGCCGGCGCGTCCAGCCCGCAGTGGTAGTCGGCGCGCACGGGTACCGGGACGGCGGGCGCGGCCAGCGGCTCCCGCGGCCCGAGCGTCGCGGCCGACAGCAGGCCGCCCGCGGCGCACACCGCCGCGGCGATCAGGCACGCCGTCCGGAACCCGGCCGAGAACGCCGGCGGGTCGAGGTAGGTCAGCTCACCGATCCCCGCCGCGGCGGGAAGCACCGCGACCGCGATGAGGCCGGCGGCACGTGCCACGTCGTTGTTGACCGCGGACGCGATACCCGACCGCTCCGGCGGCACCGAGCCGAGCGCGGTCGCGGTCAGCGGGGCCACCGTGATGGCCAGGCCGAGCCCGAGCACGAACACCGCGGGCAGCACGTCGGTGACGTAGTCGGCGTCGGCGCCGATGCGCACGAACAGCACCATCCCGACCGCGACGAGCAGCGGGCCGACCGTCATCTGCGGGCGCGGGCCGATCCGGGCCGCCAGCCCACCGGAGCGCGCCGACAGCAGCAGCATGATGACCGTCACCGGCAGCAGAGCGGCGCCCGAGGCGAGCGGACTGTAGCCGGACACCTGCTGCAACTGGATCGGCAGCAGGAACAGCACCGCGCCCAGCGCCCCGTAGACCACGAACGTGACGGCGTTGGTCGCGCTGAACCGCCGGTTGGCGAACAGTCCGAGAGGCAGCAGCGGGTCCGGCGTCCGGCGCTCCCAGAGCACGAAGGCGACGAGGAGCACCACTCCGGCCACCAGGGCGGCGACCACGGACGGTGCGCCCCAGCCCCACGCGGACGCCTGGGTGAGCCCGTAGCACAGCCCCACCAGGGACAGCGTCACGAGCCCACCGCCGACGACGTCGATCCGGGCCTCGGTGTCGTTGCGGGTCTCCGGGACGTGCTTGAGGCACACCCACACCACGACCGCGGCCAGCGGCAGGTTGATGTAGAACACCAGCCGCCAGGAGACGCTGCCGATCAGCCAGCCGCCGACGAACGGGCCGATCGCGGTGGCCAGGCCACCCAGCCCGGACCAGGCGCCGATAGCGCGGCCGCGGTCCTCCGGCCGGAACGTGGCCTCGATGATCGCCAGGCTGCTCGGGGTGAGCAGCGCGGCACCGACCCCCTGCAGGGCCCGCGCGGCGATGAGCGTCTCGGCGTTGGGCGCGATCCCGCAGAGCAGCGACGCGAGGGCGAACCACACCACGCCGATGACGAAAATCCGGCGCCGGCCGTACCGGTCGCCGAGGGCGCCGCCGACGAGCAGCAACCCGGCCAGGGTGAGCATGTATCCGGTGACCGTCCACTGGAGACTGGTCATCCCCGCGTGGAAGTCCCGCCCGATCGCGGGCAGCGCGATGCCGACCACCGTCGCGTCGATCGCCGCGAGACCGGAGCCGAGCACGGCCGCGAGCAGCACCCACCGGCCACGTGCGCTCGCGTACGCGACCCCGTCCGCCATCAGTTGGAGGGTGGCTCGGCGACGGGCAGGCGCACCTCGAACCGGGTATCACCCGGCACGGACTCCAGGGTCAGGTCGCCGCCGTGCCGGTTGACCACGATCCGGTACGAGATGTCGAGGCCCAAGCCCGTCCCCTCGCCGACGGGTTTCGTGGTGAAGAACGGCTCGAACACCCGCCGGCGCAGCGCCTCCGGCACGCCCGGGCCGGTGTCGCAGATCTCCACCAGCACCCGCTCGCCGTCGCGGCCGGTGTGGACGGTCAGGGTGCCCTCACCGTTCATGGCCTGGACGGCGTTGTCGATCAGGTTGGTCCACACCTGGTTGAGCTCGGCCGGGTGAGCCGGGATCTTCGGCAGCGTCCGGTCGTACTCCCTCACGACTTTGATCTTCGAACCGATCTTGTGCGCGAGCATGACCAGAGTGCTGTCGAGCCCGTCGTGCACGTCGATCCACTGGTGCGACGCGCGGTCCAGCTGCGAGTACCGCTTCGCCGCGGCCACCAGCGAGGAGATCCGGGCGCTGGCGTCCTCGATGTCGGTCATCAGCTGCTCGGTCTCCAGCGCGTACGCGAGCCAGCGCAGCGACTGGTCGAGCAGCTCCGGGGCGACGCTGCCGGCGATCTCCTCCAGGCAATCCACGTCCAGGCCGCCACCCACGAACACCGGTGCCAGGTCCCACGCGCCGTCGATGCCGTGCTCCTCGATCCAGTCGCCCAGCTTGTCCTCGGCGTCGCTGGCCTGCATCGCGGTCAGCCTGGGCGCCTTGGCCGCCCGCTCGATCACCGAGTCCTGCAGCTTGGTCAGCTTGCGCAGCTCGACCAGGTCGATCTCACCATCGGCGAGCTTGCCCAGCTTGCTCCGCATGCCCGCCACCCGCTCGCGCAGCGCGGCGGTGGCCCGGACCGAGGCCGTGGCGGGGTTGTTCAGCTCGTGCATCAGGCCGGCGGTCAGCGAGCCGAGCGCGGCCAGGCGCTCGCGCTGCCCGACCACGGCCTGCGTGTTCCGCATCCCGAGGAACAGGCCTTCGAGCAGGTGGATCGCCATCGGGAACCACTCGCGGATCATCGTCCCGAAGTCGGCGGCAGGCAGGACGAAGAACGTGCTGTCGCTGATCGCGCGCATCGTGGCGCCGTAGGTGCGCGTCCCCACCTCGTTGTCGCGCAGGTAGGCCTGGGTGGCGCCGGCGTAGGCGCCGCGCTGGTCGGTGCGGACCGTCTCGACCTCGTCGCCGTGGATCCGCCGGGACAGCGCGATCGTCCCGGACAGCAGCACGTAGAAGCCCTCGGCAGGGTCGCCCTCGGCGAGCACCACGGAGCCGGCCGGGTAATGCTGGACGCTGCCCTGGCGCGCGAGCCAGTCGAGCTGCTCGTCAGTCAGCTTCTCGAACAGGAACAGGGTCTTCAGCTCGGCCGGCGTCAGCGATGTCTGGTTCGCTCCAGACAACGCCGCGCCGCTCTGCTCGCTCATTACCGCGCCTCCAGGTATCGGTGCACGAGGGTCACGGCCATGGCGCCCTCCCCGACCGCGGAGGCGACCCGCTTGACCGAGTTGGCCCGCACGTCGCCGGCGGCGAAGATGCCCGGCACGCTCGCCTCGAGATAGAACGGATCGCGGTCACGGTCCCACCCCGGCGGCCGGGCGCCGGCGTTGAGCAGGTCCGGGCCGGTGTAGACGAAGCCGTGCGGGTCGCGGAACAGCTCGCCGCCGAGCCAATCGGTACGCGGCTCGGCGCCGATGAACACGAACACGTATCCGGCCGGCAGGGTCTCCAGCGTCCCGGACTTGTTGTCCCGGAGCGTGACCGCTTCCAGGTGGTCGCTGCCGTGCGCCTCGACCACCTCGCTCTGCGTGCGCACCCGGACGTTGTCGATCGCGGCGAGCTGCTGGATCAGGTAGTAGGACATCGAGCGCTCCAGCGAATCACCGCGCACGACGAGCGTGACGCTGCGGGCGTGCCGGGCGAAGAAGGCGGCCGCCTGGCCGGCGGAGTTGGCCCCGCCCACGATGTAGACGTCGGTGCCGGCACACGCCGGCGCCTCCGTGGCTGCCGAGCCGTAGTAGACCCCCCGCCCGGTGAGGTCGGCCACACCGGGTGCCACCAGCGGCCGGTAGGCCACCCCGGTGGCCAGGATGACCGCGTGCGCGGACAGCTCGCCGCCGTCGCCGAAGCGCACCACGCGGGCCGACCCGCGCGCCTCCAGCCCCACCACGTCACGGGCGGTCAGCACCTCGGCGCCGAACTTGCCGGCCTGCCGGCGGGCCCGCTCGGTCAGCTGCGCCCCGGACACCCCGTCGGGGAAGCCCAGGTAGTTTTCGATCCGGGAGCTCTGGCCGGCCTGCCCGCCGGTGGCGCGCTTCTCGACGAGCACGGTCCGCAGGCCCTCGGAGGCGCCGTAGACCGCCGCGCCCAGCCCGGCCGGCCCGCCGCCGACGATGACCAGGTCGTAGAAGTCGCGCACCGGCGCCGTGGACAGCCCGACCGCAGCCGCCACCTGCGACGTGGTCGGCGCGGCGAGTGCCCGGCCGTCGGGCGTCACCACCAGCGGGATCGACTCCGGCCCCTCCCCCGCGGCCTCGAGCAGCCGCCGGCCCTCCGGCTCGTCGGCAGCGAACCACCGGTAGGGCACGAGGTTGCGGGCGAGGAAGTCACGCACCTTGTAGGACGGGGCGCTCCACCGGTGCCCGACGACCTTGATCTCCTCGACGTCGCGCTCGCCGACCGCCAGCCAGGTCTCCAGCAGCGCGTCGACCACCGGGTAGAGCTTCTCCTCGGGCGGGTCCCACGGCTTGAGCAGGTAGTGGTCGACGTCGACGACGTTGATCGCCTGGATCGCCGCGTCGGTGTCCGCGTAGGCGGTCAGCAGCGCCCGGCGGGCATGCGGGAACAGGTCCATCGCCTGCTCCAGGAACTCGATGCCGCTCATCTGCGGCATCCGGTAGTCGGCGAGCATCACCGCGACGCGGCCGCCGCGCAGCTTCAGCTCCCGCAGCGCGTCCAGCGCCTCGTCGCCCGAGGAGGCCCGGACGATCTGGTACTCCTCGCCGTAGCGGCGGCGCAGGTCCCGGGCAACCGCACGGGACACCGCGGGATCGTCGTCAACAGTGATCATCGTAGGCCGGCCCACGGAGCCAGTCTTCTCCCACGCGGTCGCCCGTGGCCAGCCCTCAGCTCAGCTCGTCGCGAACACGTCCGCGTACTCCGGGTGGCGTTTGCGGTAGGTGGCGATGAACGGGCAGGTCGCGATGGCGTGCACACCCCGGGCCCGCAGGTCGTTCAGCGCGCCCTCTGCCAGCACGTTGCCCAGGCCCTGCCCTTCGAACTCGGGATCGATCTCGGTGTGGATCAGGTCGATCGCGTCCGGGGTCCGCCGGTACAGGATGAAGCCAGCGACCCGGCCGTCCACCCGCAGCTCGTACCGGCTCTTGTCCGGATTGTCCACCACGTCCATACTCAGTCCACCTCCGCGCTTCCGTTGACCCGCAGCTTGCGCCGGGCCCGCTCGTAGAACGTCGTACGCCCCAGGCGGACGACCCGGGCCGCCTCGCGCAGCGTCGTGACGGGCAGGGCGTCGCCCGGGCTCACATACCCGCGGACGATGCCGTCCACCTCCACCGCCAGCCGGCCGCTGGTCGGCAGCGCCTCCAGGGTCAGCTGCTCGTCCAGCGACAGCAGCAACGACCGGTTGAAGCTGGAGTGCGCTGCGGCGGCGGTGACCAGGAGCCCCTCCACCGTCGGCGAGACGATCGGGCCACCGGCGGCGAAGCTGTACGCCGTCGACCCGGTCGGCGTCGCGACGATGACGGCGTCCGCCGCGTACCGGATGAAGGGTGTGCCGTCGACCGTGATGCCGATGGCCGCGATGCCGTCGCCGGGGTAGCGCACGAGCGCGATGTCGTTGAACGCGACCACGGAGGTGCCGTCCGGCAGCACGGTGCACACGGCGGTGCGCGGCTCGACCGTGTAGCGGTGCTCGTCGATCGCCGACAGCGCGGCCGGCAGCTCGTCGACATCGACCTCGGCCAGGAAGCCCAGCTTGCCGAGGTTGACCCCGAGGACCGGGCAGTCGCGCTCCTCCAGCAGCCGCATCGCGCGCAGCATCGTGCCGTCGCCGCCGATGCTGACCAGCAGGTCGGCCTTCTCCACCAGCTCGGTCGCGTCGACCCCGACGGCGCTGCAGTCGATGCGGTCGATCTCCTCGTGCAGCCCGAGCACTGTCGCCGCGCGCCCCTTGGCCCAGTCGAGGATGATCTCGATCGCGGTTCGCGAGTCACGGGCCGGGTGCAGGACGAGCCCGACCGTGTGCACCATCCCCATGGTCAGGCGTGCGCGAACGAGGGCGCGCCGCTGACCTCGAACGCGACCTGGTCGGCGTAGCACCACCACCAGTCCTCACCGGGCTCGTACGACTGCACGAGCGGGTGCTGGGTGCCGTGGAAGTGCGCGGTGGCGTGCCGGTTGGGCGAGCTGTCGCAGCAGCCGACGTGGCCGCAGCTCATGCAGACCCGCAGGTGGACCCAGCGGCCGCCGATGGCGAGGCAGTCCTCGCAGCCGTCGGCATGCGGCGTCACGTCGCGGGCCTCGTCGAGGTGGGTGCAGACCGGAGTCGTCATAGGTTCAGCCTGGCACACCCCGCCCGCAATGCCATGATCACGGAGCATTTTCCGTGCCCGACCACGGAAAATGCTTCATGATCATGGGATGTGGGGCGCGGCGTTGGGCAGCGACCGGACGTGGCGCATCTTGTTCATGGCGTCCAGCGCCGCCACCTTGTAGGACTCGGCCAGCGTCGGGTAGTTGAACACCGCGTCGACCAGGTAGTCGACCGCGCCGCCACAACCCATCACGGTCTGACCGATATGGACCAGCTCGGTGGCGCCAGTGCCGAACACGTGCACGCCGAGCAGCTTGCCGTCGTCCGGGGACACCAGCAGCTTGAGCATGCCGTACGAGTCGCCGATGATCTGGCCGCGCGCCAGCTCCCGGTACCGCGAGATGCCCACCTCGAACGGGACGCGCGCCTCGGTCAGCTCGTCTTCGGTCCGGCCGACGAAGCTGATCTCCGGGATCGTGTAGATCCCGATCGGCTGCAGCTCCTGCATCGCGTGCACCGGCTCGCCGCACGCGTCGTGGGCGGCCAGCCGGCCCTGCTCCATCGAGGTGGAGGCCAGCGCCGGGAAACCGATCACGTCGCCGACCGCGTAGATGTGCGGCACGGCCGTCCGGAAGCTCCCGTCGACCTTGATGCGCCCCCGCTTGTCCGCCTCCAGACCGGCGTTGCCCAGGGCCAGCTCGTCGGTGACGCCCTGCCGGCCGGCCGAGTACATCACGGTGTCGGCGGCGATCCGCTTGCCGCTCTCGAGGACCGCGATCGCGCCGCCCGGGTGCCGCTCCACCGCGGCGACCGACTCGCTGAACCGGAACGTCACTGCCTGGTCCCTTAGGTGATACTTGAGCGCCTCGATGATCTCCAGGTCGCAGAACTCGAGCATCCGGTCGCGCCGCTCGACCACGGTCACCTTCGTGCCGAGCGCGGCGAACATCGACGCGTACTCGATGCCGATCACTCCCGCGCCGACGACCACCATGGACTGCGGGATGTGTTCCAGGTTGATGACGCCGTCGGAGTCGATGATGGCGCGGTCGTCGAAGTCGACGCTGTCGGGGCGGGCGGGCCGGGTGCCCGCCGCGATAATGATCTTCTCAGCCGTGACCTTCTGCTCCGCGCCGCTGTCGTCGGCTATCGCGACCGTGTGCGGGTCGGCGAAACGGCCGGTGCCGGTCAGCAGCCGGACCCGGTTGCGCGCGAGCTGGCTGCGGATGACGTCCACCTCGCGCCCGATCACATGCTGGGTGCGCGCACCGAGGTCGGCGACGGTGATGTCCTCCTTGAGCCGGTAGCTCTGGCCGTACATCTCCCGCTGATTGAGCCCCGTGAGGTAGAGCACCGCTTCCCGCAGCGTCTTGGACGGGATGGTGCCGGTGTTGATGCATACGCCGCCGAGCATGTGCCGACGCTCGACCACCGCGGCCCGGCGGCCCAGCTTCGACGCGGCGATCGCCGCCTTCTGCCCGCCCGGTCCGGACCCGATGATGAGCACGTCGAAGTCGAACATGGCTACAGCTTGCCACTGTTTCGTCACCAGTCGATATGCGTTCGGCCGATGAGGTCCGCCGTCACAGGGTCTCCGCCGTCACAGGGTCTGCGCCGTCACAGGGTCTGCGCCGTCACCGGGGAGATCGACCGCGGCGGCGACGCGGCGCGCGGCCGGGCGGCTGGCCGGGTGCGGGCAGCGGCGGGACGGGCGGGATCGCCCGGCTGACCGGCGTGCCCGCGCGCACCGTGAGCTGCTCGCCGTGATGGCTCAGCTCCAGGTCGTCACCCTCGCTCAGGCTGTACGTGGCCCGACCTGGCTCGACCTCCACATGCAGCCGTTGCGAGCGCCGGCTGATCGTGAACGCCAGCCGGCCCAGCCCCTGCGGCAGCCGCGGCCGGAACACCAGCCGGCCGTCGTAGTCGCGCAGGCCCCCGAACCCGGCGACCAGCGCCAGCCAACCGCCGGCCAGCGCCGCCATGTGCAGGCCGTCGCGGGTGTTCTGCTCCAGGTCGTGCAGGTCCATCAGGGCAGCCTCGGCGGCATAGTCGTAGGCCAGATCGAGGTGCCCCACCTCGGCCGCCATGACCGCCTGCGTGCACGCCGACAGCGACGAATCGCGGACGGTCAACGCCTCGTAGTAGTCGAAGTTGCGCCGCTTCTGGTCGTCGGTGAACGCGTCGCCCCGCAGATGCATGGCCAGGACCAGGTCGGCCTGCTTCACCACCTGCTTGCGGTAGAGATCGAAGTACGGGAAGTGCAACAGCAGCGGGTACTGGGTGGGCTTGGTCGACTCGAAGTCCCACACCTGGTGGCTGGTGAACCCCTCGGCCTGCGGGTGCACCCCCAGGTCCTCGTCGTAGGGCAGGCACATGGCGTTGGCGGCATCCCGCCACGAGGCCGTCTCCTCCTCGTCAACGCCGAGGCGGCGGGCGTGTCGGGGGTGGCGCTCGGCCAGGTCCGCGGCGGCCCGCAGGTTCCGCTGCGCCATCAGGTTCGTGTACACGTTGTTGTCGGCGATCGCGCTGTACTCGTCGGGGCCGGTCACCCCGTCGATGCGGAAGCAGCCGTGCCGGTCGTGATGGCCCAGCCCCCGCCACAGCCGGGCGGTGTAGACCAGCAGGTCCAGGGCCACGTCCACCGCGAATTGCTCGTCGGCGGTCGCGTCGAGGTAGCGCGCCACCGCGTCGGCGATGTCGGCGTTGATGTGGAACGCCGCGGTGCCGGCCGGCCAGTACGCCGAGCACTCCTCGCCGTGGATGGTCCGCCACGGGAACGCCGCGCCCTTCAGGTTGAGCTGCTGGGCCCGTTCCAGCGCGAGCGGCAGGGTGGTGTGCCGCCACCGCAGCGCGTCGGCCGCCGCGGCCGGCGCCGTGTACGTGAGGACCGGGAGCACGAACATCTCGGTGTCCCAGAACGTGTGGCCGTCGTAGCCCGTACCCGTGAGTCCTTTCGCCGGAATCGGTCGCCGCTCAGCGCGGGCGCCGGCCTGCAGCACGTGGAACAGCGCGAACCGGACGGCCTGCTGGAGCTCGGCGTCGCCCTCCAGCTCCACGTCGGCGCCGGCCCAGAAGTCGTCGAGGTACCTGCGCTGCTCGGCGAGCAGCTCCTCCCACCCGGTGTGCCGGGCGCCGGTCAACGCGGCGGCGACCTGGTCACGCAGCGCCGGGATCGACCGGTGCTCCGACCAGCCGTACGCGACGAACTTGACCATCCGCAGCCGCTGCCCGGGCTGGAGCAGCGCGGTCGCGGTCACGCGGGCCAGGTCGGCCGACGACTCCCCGGACACCCCCAGGTCGTCGACCGGCTCGAAGACGTGGGCCATCGCGCTGGCCACCCGCAGGCCGCTGTGCCGGACGGTGTGGACCAGCTCACCCCAGGTGTCGCCCGCCGAGTTGGCCACCGCGATCAGCGGCGCGTGGAGGGCGGCCGCGGCGCGCGGGTCTTTGCGGATCGGCGGCAGCTGCTCGTTGGCGACCAGCTCGGACTGCACGACGATGCGCGCGGGGTTACCGATCGGCTCGACCTCGTAGCTGAGGGCCACGATCGCCCGCTGCGTGAACGAGACCATTCGGGTCGACGTCACCCGTACCCGCTGGTCAGCCGGTGACGACCACTCGACGGTGCGCGACAACGTGCCGGTCCGGAAGTCGAGGGTGCGCTCGTGGTTGTGCAGCTGCCCGTACCGGATGTCGAACGGCTCGTCGTCCACCAGCAGCCGCACGATCTTGCCGTTGCTGATGTTGATGATGCTCTGCCCGGACTCCGGGAAGCCGTAGCCGGCCTCCGCGTACGGCAGCGGGCGCAGCTCGTACACCGAGTTGAGATAGGTGCCGGGCAGGCCGTGCGGCTCGCCCTCGTCCAGGTTGCCGCGCAGTCCGATGTGCCCGTTGGACAGCGCGAACACCGACTCGCTCTGGGCCAGCAGGTCGAGGGCCAGGCCGCTCTCGCGGACCCGCCACGGCTCGACGCTGAACGCGGATTGTTTGATCATCCCTCATCCAACAGGTCGGCGAGATCCTTCACTACGATGTCCGCGCCGTGCTCGCGCAGCTTGTCGGCCTGACCGACCCGGTCGACCCCGACGACCCAGCCGAAGCCGCCGGCCCGGCCCGCCTCTACCCCGGCGAGGGCGTCCTCGTAGACGACCGCGTCCTTCGGGTCGACACCGAGCTCCTTGGCGGCGGCCAGGAACGTGTCCGGCGCCGGCTTGCCCCGCAGGCCCCGCTGGCGCGCGACGACACCGTCCACGCGGGTGTCGAACAGGTCCCCGATGCCTGCCGACTCGAGCACGTCTCTGGTGTTGGCGCTGGAGGACACTACCGCGGTGCGCAGGCCCGCGTCGCGCGCCGCCCGGATGTAGCGCAACGACCCCTCGTAGGCCTCCACGCCGTCCTCCCGGATGCGCCGCAACAGGATCTCGTTCTTGCGGTTGCCCAGCCCGTGCACGGTCTCGGCGCTCGGCGGATCCTCCGGCGTACCTTCGGGCAGCGTGATCCCCCGCGAGGCGAGAAACGACCGGGTGCCGTCGGCCCGCGGCCTGCCGTCGACGAACTCGTCGTAGTCGCGGCCCGGGTCGAACGGCACGAACGGGACGCCGGTGCGCGCGGCGCGCTCGCGCAGGAACGCGTCGAACATCTCCTTCCACGCCGCGTCGTGCACCTTCGCCGTCTTGGTGATCACCCCGTCGAGGTCGAACAGGGCAGCCTTGGCATGGTCCGGAACGCCGAGCCTGGTCATCATGATCTCCCGCCTACCCCGCCCCGGCCCCACGAACACGTTCTGTGTGCGCCCTCACTGCCGGCACGACCTCCTCGGCGAAGCGCTGGAGCTGACCTTCTCCTTCGGCCCACAGCACGAAGGTATCGAAGCCGTGCGTCGCGGCCAGGTCGGTGAGCTGATCGACCCACTGTTCCACCGGGCCGTGGAAGGGGCCGGTCGACGCGCCGTCGGTGATCTCACCACCCACGTTGAGGACGCGGCGGATCTCGCCCGGGTCCCGGCCGGCGTCGGCCGCCGCCGCGTCGAGCCGGGCCGCCGCGTCCAGCAGCGGCTGCAACTCACCCCGGAAGGACGGCACCCAACCGTCGGCCACCCGGCCCGCCAGCCGCAGCGCCCGCGGCCCGTACACGCCCAGCCAGATCCCGATCGGATGCGCCGGCACCGGACCGGACTGCGCACCCTTGAGGCGGTAGTGCTGGCCCTCGAAGCGCAGGTTGCGCTCGCCGCTCCACACCTTGCGGATCACCTCGATCGCCTCCGCGAGCGCCTGCAGGGCCTCGCCCGGGCTTCGCCGCGGCCCGCCGTATGCCTCGATGGCATCCCAGAACGCGCCGGCGCCGAGGCCCAGCTCGACCCGGCCGCCGCTGAGCACGTCGAGGCTCGCCGCGGCCTTGGCGAGGACGGCGGGCGGGCGCAGCGGCAGGCTGGCCACGTCCGGAAACAGGCCAATCCTTTCGGTACTCGCGGCGATCATGGACAGCAGCGTCCAGGTGTCCACGAAACGCCGCTGGTAGGGGTGGTCCTGGACGGCGACGTAGTCCAGGCCGAGTCTCTCGACGGTCTTCGCCGTCTCGATCAGGGGATCTTCTACGTTGGGGATCAGGAAGTAGCCGAACTTGGTCTCACGCATCGGCGCCCGCTCTTTCGACCGCGTCCCCGGTCAGCTCGTCAAGGCTGTTGATGGTCAGCTTCGCCCGGCGCGCGGCGTCATCGTCCAGCGGGTACCGGGGATGCGGGGCGGCGATGACGTGCATGCCGGCGTTGTCCGCTGAGCGTACGCCGTTGGAGGAGTCCTCGATCGCCACGGTTTTCGTCGGCGGCACGCCCATCCGCTCGGCGACCGCCAGGTAGATGTCCGGCGCGGGCTTGCCCTTCGCGACGGTCTCGGTGGACAGGGCGGTATGGAACGCGCCGGTCAGACCGGCCGCCTTCAGGGCGACCTCGATCAGCCGGGTCGGCGACGAGCTGGCCAGGCCCAGCGGCCAGCGGCTCGCCAGCCGGCGCACGTGCTCGTTCGCGCCCACGATGAGGGGGACATGCTCGGCGTACCGCTGCACCATCTGGTCGACGACCTCCCTGGCGACCTGGTCCGGGGTGCGGTCCACACCCAGCTCGGCGCTGAGGTAGTGCGCCCACTCGCTGGTGCTCATGCCCATCAGGCGCTTCTGGCTGTCCGGCTGCCAGCGCCCGCCGTGGTCGGCGACGTACGTGCGGCGTACCTCCTCCCAGACGGGCTCGGAGTCGAGGATCACGCCGTCGAGGTCGAAAATCACCGCGTCTACCACGCCCCCATTCTGTCCGCGATCCCATTCTGTCCGCGATCAAGGAAGAGTGGTGGCCTCGTTGCCCGGTTTGTCCCGCCATTCTTCCTTGATCGGCGCGTGTGGGGCCGCCGGCTTGAGGGTGGCGTCGCCGCTCCACCCGTCCCGGGTGAGCGAATCGACCAGACCGGCGGTGAGCCGGCGGGCGCTGACGACCGCTTCCCCGAATCCGACGCCGAGCATCCCCCGGATGATCGAGACCGCGTGGTAAAGGTGCGTCGAGGAGACCTGGGCCGACGTGGGGACGCCGAGCGCGCCGGCCCGGACCAGCGCCAGCCGCGCTGCGTGGCCGGCCAGCAGGAGGTACTGCTCGGCCACCTGGACCAGCCCGGTCGCCCCGACCCGCGACCCACAGCCGCCGCATCCCGTCGAGGTCGGGCGCCGGCGGGGTCTCGGGCAGCACCGGCAGGCCCCGATCGACCAGGGCCTCGAGGAACCCGGGGTTGGCATCCCACGACACGGCCGCCGTCCCCACGCCCGGCCACGCCGGTCACCTGGAACCGCTCGGGCAGCACCTCGGCGAGCTTCTCGAAGAAGCGCGCCCGCCAGCCGCGCCCGACCAGTCCGTACCGTGCCGGGGCGTCGCTCGTGCCCGTACCCTAGGCGGCTCTCGACCCTAGGCGGCTCTCGACCCTAGGCGGCTCTCGCCCTTCGTGGCGCGACGCCACCGGGAACGGCCGAGTACGCCACCGGCCGGATCGTGACGATCACCCGCACGTCGGCGTCGGTGATGTCGTAGACGTTCTGATACCGCTCCTGCAACGACCGGTAGAACGACGCCTGCGCGTCGTCATCGTCGATGCTCTCCACGATGCCCCTGACCTCCAGGTACCGGTACGGGTCGTCCGGGTCGGCGATGGACAGCGCGACCCGGGGTTCGTGTTCGAGGTTCTTGAACTTCTGCCGGGTCTTGGTGTGGGTCAGCTTGATCCGGCTGCCGTCCCAGAGGAACCACATGACGTTGCTCTGTGGCCAACCGTCGGGCCGGATCGTGGCGAGGTGCGGGAAGAGCGGCCGCTCCAGAAGGTCGGCGTGGCTGTTCGGAGGCTCGGGTACCGTCGTCATGGCCCGCCGGGATACCCGCGCCGGGTCGAGGTATGCCTACCGAATCCGGCTTGCGCGGGATCCCCGCGGCCCGTTGGCGCTCGTCATCCCGCTATCCGGCCGTCAGTTGCCCGGCCAAGATCACCGCGACTGATACGCCAGCCACCTATCGAGCCGTCCGATAGGTACCTCAGGTATCAGTCACGGTGATCTTGTTTACCCCCGGTCGCCTGCCCCACGGATCTGTCCGTCGCGCCGATCGCCGTCGAGCCGAGAGCCGCCGGATACCCCTCCGCCGTGACGCTCGGTGCCGCTACCGTCCGCACGCCCGATCGGCACGGCATCGCGGAGCGCGGTCCGGGACCCGGTCATGCAGGGATCTTGAAGGCGGCCGGAAGTACCTCCTGCTCATCCGATGTCTAGGCCGTCGCTAACCCAAAGTTATGTACTCACCTGGGTCAATCTCCCGGGTAGCATGGTGGCGCGCTTGAATGGCGGACGAGCGCCTCGGCGCGCACGACGAAAGGGCAGCAGGTCGCATCGGACAGACATCGGATGACCGGGGCGGCGCACGGCAGAAGGGGGCGCGGCTTGTTCCTCAAGAGTCGCCGGCGGAGCACGCGACGCCGAGCCCGTTTCGCACCGCGGCCGCTGCACATCGTCGCCCTCTGCCTGATCGTCGCCGTGGTCTCGGTCGTGTTGACCCGGGCCGTGGCGATGCCCGGCCCGGACCGCAGCCACGGGGCACAGGCCACCACGGGCCCGGACGAGGGCACCGGCGAGGACACCGGCGGCGAAGGCTCGGGCGGCGAGGCGCCGGACGGGGAGTCGCCCGCGCCGGACAGTCCGGATCCCGATGATGGGGCCGGCGACGAGCCGACGGCCCCGGGCGACGCCAGCACCCGCCCCGCCCCCACGCCGGCCGCGCCTCCGGTGCCGCCGGCACCCAACCCACCCCTGACCGGCCCGCCGACCACGCGCCCATCCCAGCCACCGACGACTCCACCGACCAGCCCACCGGCGACGGCACCGTCCCCGTCACCCAGCGCCGCGCCCGCCGCGTCGTATGAGGCCGAGGCCCGGGGCAACGTGCTCACCGGCACCGCGCGGGCCGTCACCTGCTCCGGCTGCTCCGGCGGCAAGAAGATCGGCCATCTCGGCAACGGGACGGCCACGCTTCAGTTCACCGGCGTACGGGCCACCACCGCCGGGCCGACCGTGCTCACGCTCGCCTATGTCAACGGCGGCAGCGTCCCGCGTACCGCACAGCTGAGCGTCAACGGCGGGCCCGCGACGACACTGACGTTCCCGGTCACCAGGGACTGGAACACCACCGGGACCCTGCGCGTGACGGTCACGCTCAACGCCGGCGCCAACACCGTCAAGTTCTCCGACGCCGCATCGGCGCCGGACTTCGACAAGCTGACCGTCGGCTGATCAACCCGCCGCGGCGACCGCCAGCGCCGGCGCGCCCACCACCACGCCACGGCGGCGCCGCAACAGCAGCGACAGCCCGGCCGCGCCGATCGACAGGGCGCCCGCCACATACCAGGCCAGCGCGTACGTGCCGAGCTGGTCGCGCACCGCGCCCGCCGCCGTCGCCGCGAAGGCGGCCCCGATCTGGTGGGACGCAAAGACCCATCCGAAGACCACCGGCCCGCTCGCGCCGAAGTACTCCCGGCACAGGGCCACGGTCGGCGGCACGGTGGCCACCCAGTCCAGGCCGTAGAAGATGATGAAGACCAGCATGCTCGAGTGCGCCGACGCGGCGAACAGCGTGGGCAGGACGAGCAGCGACGCGCCGCGCAGCGCGTAGTAGCCGCCGAGCAGCAGCCGGCTGTCCACCCGGTCGGTCAGCCAGCCGGACGCGATCGTGCCCACCACGTCGAAGATGCCGACCAGGGCGAGCAGGCTCGCCGCGGTCGTCTCCGCCATCCCGTGGTCATGCGCGGCCGGGATGAAGTGCGTGCCCACCAGCCCGTTCGTGGTCGCCCCGCAGATGGCGAAGCCCGCCGCCAGCAACCAGAACGCCCGGGTACGCGCAGCCGACCGCAACGCGCCGAGCGCCCGGCGCGCCGCCCCACCCCCGCCGCCCCCGCTCCCGCTCCCGCTCCCGCCGATCTTGGAGTTATCTACATGGTTTGATCTCCAAACCGCGTCACTTTCTCCTTGATCGACGGGGGAGGGGGTGACGACGGGCGAGGGGGCGGCGGCGGGAGCGGGGGTGACGGTGGGAGAGCGGGTGACGGCGGGAGAGGGGGCGGCGGCGCGGGAGGGGGCGGCGGCGCGATCTTGGGAATCGGACGGCGGGGCGCCGTACGCCGTCACGCCGAGGTCGGCGGGGTTGTCCCGCAGGCGCCACACCACGAGCGGCACCACCAGGAGCGCGGCCCCGGCCACGGTCAACGCCGCCGCACGCCAGCCGTCCCGCTGGACGAGGTAGGCGAGCAGCGGCAGGAACACCAGCTGCCCGGCGGCCCCGCCGGCGGTCAGTACGCCGGTGACCAGGCCGCGCCGGTGCACGAACCACCGGCCGGTCACGGTGGCGACGAACGCGAGGGCCATCGAGCCGGTACCCAGCCCGACGCACACGCCCCACAGCGCCACCAGCTCGACGCTCGACTTCATGAACACGGTGAGCCCGCTGCCCGCGGCGACGAGCAGGAGGGCCCAGGCCACGACCCGGCGCATGCCGAAGCGCTCCATCAGCGCGGCGGCGAACGGGGCGGTCAGCCCGTACAGGATGAGGTTGACCGAGACGGCGGTGGAGATCGTGGCCAGGGACCAGCCGAACTCCTCGTGCAAGGGATGCAGCAGTACGCCGGGTGTGGCGCGGAAGCCGGCGGCGCCGACGAGGGCCACGAACGCGACGAAGGCAACGGTCCAGGCGGGATGCAGGCGGCGAGTCACCGGTCCAGTGTTGATCGCCCAGGGCCGAGCGACGATTGGCCCGACAGCCAACATGCGTAAGAATCGAGCCATGTCTTCCCGGCACCGCATCGCGGTCCTCGCCCTGCCCCACGTCGTCGCGTTCGACCTCGGCATCCCGGCGCAGGTGTTCGGCGCGGCCCGCGATGCGGACGACCGGCGCCTCTACAGCGTGACGACCTGCACACCGGACGGCGGCCCGGTGCGGACCACGGCCGGCTTCCAGGTCGTCCCTGACCACGGGCTGGCGGCGACCGCGACCGCGGACACCGTGATCGTGCCCGGCATCCACAGCGGCCCGCCGCTCACCGACGGCACGGTCGACCCGGCGATCGCGGACGCGCTGAGAAAAGCCGCCGACCGCGGCGCCCGCGTGATGTCGATCTGCACCGGCGCGTCGGTCCTCGCCGCCGCCGGGCTGCTCGACGGCCGGCCGGCGACGACGCACTGGCGCTACACGGAGCGCTTCCGTCTCCTGTACCCCGGGGTCAAGCTGGACCCCGACGTGCTGTTCGTGGACGACGGCGCGATCCTGACCTCGGCCGGGGTCGGCGCCGGGGTCGATCTCTGCCTGCACGTCATCCGGCGCGACCACGGCAGTGCGGTCGCCAACCGAGCGGCCCGCCGCTGCGTCGTGCCACCGTGGCGGGACGGCGGTCAGGCGCAGTACATCGAGCGGCCGTTGCCGGGTGCCGGCACCGCCACCACCGCGCCGACCCGCGGCTGGGCGATGGACCGGCTCGACCAGCCGCTCACGCTCGAGGTGCTGGCCGCGCACGCGAGCATGAGCGTGCGCACCTTCACCCGGCGCTTCCGCGACGAGACCGGCGTCAGCCCGGCCCGGTGGCTGCTGCACCAGCGCGTCGACCGGGCGCGCCTGCTGCTGGAGACGACCGATCTGAGCGTCGACCAGGTGGCGCGGCGGGCCGGCTTCGGCACCGCCACGGCGCTGCGCCAGCAACTGCATGCGGCCATCGGCGTGTCGCCGACCGCCTACCGGCGGACGTTCCGCCGCTGACGCGGGCCGCCCTCAGGCCAGCCGGACCGGCGGGCGCCCGCGTCTCAGGTGCCTGCGTTTTAGGCGCCCGCTACGTAGATGTCGCCGTCGGCGATCGACACCGCGCGGCCCGACGAGTTGCCCGTGGCCAGGATGCGGACCCGGTCGTGGGCGCCGGTGATCAGCTCGATGCGCTGCACCTCGCGCGGCGTCCTGATCACGGTCTCCGCGCTCCAGTTCCGGCCAGCCTCCAGCAGGTACGTCTCGATGTTGGGCCGGCCCTCCCGGGTGGCGTACACCCGCCAGGTGTCCGGGCCGACGCGCTCCATCTCGCGGGTACGCAGGCCGGTGGCGACCTCCTTGATCTGCCAGGCCGACCCGGTCCATACCGCCGCGCTGTTGTGCAGGACGGCCTTGCTGTCACTGGTGATCCAGACCAGGGTCGGGCGGCCGTCGGCGAGCCAGCCCGCCAGCTGGATGTAGTCGGGCGACTTGAGGCCGCCCGGCCGGGCCAGCGGGGTCAGCAGCACGCGGCACCGGTCCAGCTCGGCGTCATTGACCTGCAGCCCCAGGTCCGCACCGGAGACGGCGCGGAAGCTCAGGGCCGCCGGGTCGAACGTCGCGTAGTAGATGTCCTTGTGGTACGCGTCGTGGGTGTGCCCGCCCGGCCCGCCGCCGGCGATCGTCCACACCAGATGGACGCGCTCCGGTCGGTCGGCTGTGGCGGGCTCCACCCGCAACTGTCCAACGTAGACCTCGTTGACGTGGTCCGGCCGGTTGGTCGAGCCGAGCGCGAACGCCTGACCGGTGAGCTGCCTGCAGCTCTTCCAGGTGACCCCGTTGTCGGTGGACCGCACATACGTCATCCGGCGCGTGTCGGTCGGCACGCTCGACTGCAACTCGGCGGTCGTCTCCCGGAAGAAGACGAAGATGTGGCCACTCGCCGTCCGGAACGGCATCGGGTACGAGGCGGCCGGCCCTTCCTTGACGTTGCGCACACTCCACGTACCGCTGATCGAATGCGGCTGCGGCGAGCGGGCCATGACCAGCTGGGCGTTGTGCATCCCGACGAAGACCAGCAGCCGCCCATCGGCCGCCTGCACCATGGTCGGGTAGTTGTGCGAGTCGCCCTTCCCGCCCAGCAGCTTCGCCGGCCGCGACCAGGTTTTCGCCGCGTGGTCGTACGCCTGGACGTAGGTGTCCTCGTTCTTACCGGCCCAGCAGATGAAGGTCTTGTCGACGGCCGCGTCGTAGACGCCGCCGGCGACCGGCCGCCGGTCGGTGCGGGCGGCGACCCTGGCGGCCGCCGTCATCGGCGTGAACGTCGGGACCGCCGCCGGCACCGCCGCCGGCACCGCCCCGCCGGCCGCGGCCGCGGCGCCACTCTTCGGCAGGCCCACCAGCAGCGTGCCGGCGGCGGCGAACCCGCCGGTCCACAGGATCTGGCGACGCGGGAGCTGTCTCGCCACGGCTGTTCCCCTTCTCCCAGGTGGTACGAGGAGACCATCGACCTATCGCCTTGTCAATCAGCTGCTATCAATACCTAAGGGGTCAAAACAGATAGAGCTGATCCGATGTCTACCGGTACGCGGAAAAGCTCGGCGGGAAACGGGATCCGTCCGCGTGATCTAGGCTTATGGGGTGCGAATCTTCCGGCGCTCCGCGGATCGGGACCTTGTCAAGCAGGCGTACCAGGCGTGGGACGCCGAAGACTGGCAGCACGCCGGTCAGCTGCTCGAGGAGGCGGTGCGCCGCGAGCCGGACGCGCACGACAGCGAGAAGCTCTGGTTCGACGCGGCCCTGGCCTACAAGTTCCTGCGCAACTGGCAGAAGGCGTACGAGCTGGGCAAGGAGGCGGCCGCCCGGGCACCGCGCGGAGCACAGGACCCGGCGTACTGGAATCTGGGGATCGCCGCCACCGCGCTGCGCGACTGGGTGACCGCGCGGGACGCCTGGAGCGGATACGGGATCACCCTTCCGCCAGGCGACGGGGAGATCCTGGGCGACTTCGGCGTCACGTGCGTGCGCATCGGCACCACCACGGGTCAGGAGGTGGTGTGGGCGCGGCGGCTGTGCCCGACCCGGGCCCGCGTCGTCAGCGTGCCGTTCGACACGAGCCGCCGCTTCGGGGAGGTCGTCCTGCACGATGGCGCTCCCAACGGGGAGCGGGTCAGCCAGGGGCAGCGGCACCCGGTCTTCGACGAGATCGCGCTGTTCGCCCCGTCCGAGCTGGCCACGCTCTCGGTCACCGTCACGGCGTCGACGGTCGACGACGTCGAGGCGTTGCTCGGTGCGTTCGAGCGGCACGACCTCGGTGCGGAGGTCCTCAGCAGCGGCCAGGTCCTGTGCAAATGCTGCAGTGAAGCGTCCCAGACCGTCGAGCGCAGCGTCGAGGCCGGGCGCCAGGCCGTGCTGATCGCGGCCCCCGAGGCACAGGCTCGCGACCTTCTTGACGAGTGGCGGGCCGCCGGCCCGGACAACCGCACGTGGGAGCACCTGCATCTGGCGACGTGACCCGTTCGTGAACCCGGCTTGGCCGGTCGGCCGGCAGAATCACCCGATCCGCCTATCGGGCGGACAAGATCCCAACAACATGGGTCAAATCGAGCTATCCCGCTGCCGATTAACGGCACCCTCGCCCAAATCGCGAAGATCCGACCGGTCCCGGGTGAGGGTTTCGTCCCTTCGGCAAGCCCCCGGAACCTGTAGCAATATGTGCAGCGTGCGCCGTGTACCGACCACTCTCTCCGCGCTGCTCGGCGGCGCCCTCGTGCTGCTCGGCGCAGCCCCGGCGGTCGCGGCCGGCGAGGCGCTGCTCACGCTGTCACCCACCCACGGGGACGCCGGGACGCCGATCACCGCCACCTTGTCGTACCCGGAAGGGGATGTCGGTTGTGATACGCAGCTGGTCGCCTACAACTGGGACGGCCGGCTGCTCGGCGCGGCGCGGCCGGTGCGCGACGACAGCGGCGCGGAACGGCGCTGCGTCGCCACGCTGACGTTCACGCCGCCGGCCGGGGCCCCACCCGGCCGGCACGCCGTCGCGGCGTACGTGACGACCGCGCTCATTGGCGCACGCGCTCCGTACACAATCGACTCCAGCCCGGCCCCGGCGCCGACCCAGATGACGCCCGCGCCCGCCCCGCCCCCGGCGACCCCCGACCCGACGGGGGAGCCGTTGCCCCCGGCCGTCGCCTTCACCACCAACCCGCCAGCGGCGCCCGACGCGCCGTCGTTGAGTGAGGAGCCCACCGCCACCCCCACGGACCCGGTGGCCGAGCCGTCATCGCGCACCGCCGTTGCGGGCCCGGTCGACCTGGGACCCAGCCCGCTCCCCCGCTGGTCGGTGCAGCTGCTGATTCTGGGTGGCGGTCTCGTCCTGATCGGAGCGGTTATCGCCGGAAGCATGCTGCTGCTCCGGCGCCGGCCCGACCCGGTCGATGGGGCCTGACTCCTACAGGCAAGGGTGTAGTCGCGGGTTCTCCTCAAGACCCAGTCCGGCAAGGATCGGTGTCAATGTGTGCCGGGCGGCCCAGCCCCGGCACCGATTGAGGAGTGTAGGCATGCGGGGGATCCCAACGCGCCGTGGCGTCGTGGTGGCCATCATGGCCGCCGCCGCGGTGACACTCGCGGGCGCGCCGGCCGGCGCCGCCCCGAAACCCAAGCCCAGACCGTGGGGGTACGGTCACCAGGCCGAAGTCGGCAGGCAGCACGCGCAGAAGACCGCCGATGGCGTCAAGGCGCTCGCCGGTGAGCCCGACGAGGGCGAGGACGAGGCCGAGAACGCAGCTGAGTCGAGCGCCCAGTTCACCGAGGCGCGCACCGCGCCGGGCATCGTGGCGCCGGGCGCATACGGGGCAGCCTGGGCCCAGCTCCAGTCCCTGCACCGGGTCGGCAGCGACTGGCAGCACGTCACGACCAAGCCGTACAACGCCGACGACCCGCGCTACCGCGACTACTTCTCCAACTCCAGCGGAGGTGCCGGATATGTGACCGGCCGGGTCACCGGCCTCGCGGCCGACGACGACGGGTACGTCTACGCCGGCGGCGCCAACGGCGGCGTGTTCCGCTCCCGCGTCGGTGGCGGCAACTGGGAGGCCATCTCCGACAAGCTGCCGTCGCTGTCCACCGGCGCGCTGGAACTCGACCGCGGCGGTCGGCTCTGGTACGCGACGGGCGAAGCCAACACCGGCGCCACCTCGTTCGTCGGCACCGGCGTCTACGTCCTGCCCGATCCGCGGCACGGCACGTTCCAGCCGGGCGGCCGGGTCGGCGGCGCCGAGTTGGAGAGCACGATCATCAACGCGCTGCGCTTCGGCGGGGACAAGGTGTGGGCGGCGACGAGCCGCGGCGTGTGGACCCACTCCACGAAAACGCTGTCCGGCCCGTGGAAGCTCGAGTTCGCCCCGAACCCGGACTACCTGCCGGGCGGCCCGAAAGCGGCCGACCCGAACGCGCCGTACAAGAACATCGCCAACGACATCGCCATCGACGCGAAGGACCCCGCCAAGGTGCTCCTTGCGGTCGGCTGGCGCAGCGGCGACACGTACAACGGGTTCTACGCGTACACGGCAGGCTCGTGGCAGCGGGTGACCACCGGCCTGGGTGACCTGCCCGCCAACGCCGAGGACGTCGGCAACGTGACCCTGGTCCGGTCCAGGGACGGGGCGCGCTACTACGCGATCGACCAGTCGCCGGCCCAGCAGGCGAGCAACCCGGACAGCGCGCTCAAGGGCGTCTACGTGTCGAAGTCCGGCTCGCCGTTCGGTCCGTGGACACTGATCGCGGACTACGTGAAGCTGCGCAACTCCGGCTCGGCGCTGCAGGACGAGGGCTACCAGCCGGGCATCCAGGCCTGGTACAACCAGTTCATCCAGGTCGACCCGACCAATGCCGACCATGTCTACATTGGACTCGAAGAGGTCTTCGAGAGCAAGAACGGCGGCACCAGCTGGGTGACCCCGGGGCCATACTGGAACTTCGGCTTCCCCTGCTGGAGCCAGGACCCGCCGGCGCAGAGCGGTGACTGCTTCGGCACCACGCACCCCGACCAGCACACGGCCGCGGTCGTGACGTATCGCGGGAAGAAGTACTTCCTCGCCGGCAACGACGGCGGCGTCTACCGCCGGCCGCTGGGCGGCGCCGTCGACTCGGGCGGGCATGCCAAGGACTGGCAGTCGCTGGCCGACGGCACGATGGACACCCTCCAGTACTACTCGGTGGGCATCGGCCGTGACCGCAAGTACGGCGGCGTCGCCGTCAGCGGCGGCCTGCAGGACAACGGCCAGTCGATCCTGCGCGGGCGCGACCGGGTGATGGGCTCCAACTTCGGCGGCGACGGCGGCGACACCCTCGTCGACCCGGACAACGGGTGCAACATCGTGGCCGAGTACGTGTACCTGGCGATGCGGGTGACGAACAACTGCGCCGAGGGCGTGGCGCACACCGAAGAGGAGGCCACGTCCCGCGACATCGCGCCGCCGGACAACAAGCTCGGTGGTGCGGGCGCCCGCTTCATCGCCCCGTTCGCGGCGGACGCCAAGGACACCAACACCTGGGTCGCCGGCGGCACGCATGTGTGGGTGCAGAAGAAGGGCTTCGCGATCCAGAGCGGTGCCGACTGGACCAACGTGTTCGACCTGGGCGCCGGGCACGTGGCCACCGGGGTGGCCGTCTCCGGCGGCGTCGCCTACGTGGGCTGGTGCGGCCCGTGCAACAACCAGGGCTTCGCCCGTGGTATCGCGGTCGGTAAGACCGATGGCACCGGCTGGCACCAGCTGAGCCTTCCGGTCGACGGGAGGCTGCCCAACCGGTACGTGTCCGGCTTCGACGTCGACCCGCGGGACCCGGCGCACGTCTTCGTCGCCATCAACGGGTTCTCCCGCAAGTGGACCGAGGGGCCGGGCGCCGGCGTGGGGCACGTGTTCGAGTCCCGCGACGGTGGAGTGACCTGGAAGGACGTGTCGGCGAACCTGCCCGACATGCCGGCCAACGCGGTGAAGATCCTGCCCGGCGGTGGGCTGGTGCTCGGCACGGATCTGGCGACGCTCTACCGCGCGCCGGGTGCGCGGGACTGGGCGGTGCTCGGTCGCAACCTGCCGACGACGGCGGTGCTGCAGGTGAAGGTGGGGCCGGACGGTCAGCTGTACGCGGCCACCCACGGCCGGGGCATCTGGTCGATCAGCCCGCGGCGCGGGTACCACCGGGACGAGTTGACCTTCTAATTGGTACGCGAGGGGCCCGCGCTGTAGTCGGCGCGGGCCCCTTCATGACCTGCATAACGTCCGGGAAGTTGTGGCGATTGTGCGTGGGTGGGGCGGGGCGGGGTAGGGCGCCCGGACCCGACCCGAGGAGGACGCGATGGCTTCCCGGCCCAAGGTCCGGCTGGCCCGGGCCGTCGGCATCCCGCTCACCCCGAAGTCCAGCCGGTACTTCGAGCGCCGCCCCTACCCGCCGGGCGTACACGGCCGGCGCCGGCGCAACCCCAGCGACTACCGGCTGCGGTTGCTGGAGAAGCAGCGGCTGCGCCACCAGTACGACGTGCGCGAGAGGCAGCTGCGCCGGACGTTCGCCGAGGCGATGCGCCGGCCGGGCAAGACCGGCGAGAACCTGATCGAGCTGCTGGAACGGCGGCTGGACGCGATCGTGCTGCGCGCCGGGTTCGCCCGCTCGATCTACCAGGCCAGGCAGCTGGTCGGGCACGGTCACATCGCCGTCGACGGAGTCAAGGTCGACGTGCCGTCATACCGGATCCGGCCGGGCCAGACCATCCAGGTGCGGGAGGCCAGCCGGGACAAGACACCGTTCGCGGTGGCGGCGGCCGGCGCCAACGCACCCGAGGGGCCGGTCCCGCCGTACCTCGATGTCCAGCTCGGCGAGTTGCGGACGACGCTGCTCCGGGAGCCCCGGCGCAGCGAGGTGCCGGTGATCTGCGACGAGCATATGGTTGTCGAGTTCTACTCACGGTAGACACGGAGGGCGCCGTACCCGTGCGGTAGGCGCCCCCGCGCGGGTCGACAAGTCAGGGCCGGATCGACAAGTAACGACCCTGGCGTAGCCCCTACCGGCGAGCGTCGGTCGTCAGCCCGCCAGGTCGAACGCTCCCGACCTGGTCCCGGCGATGAAGGCCGCCCATTCTCCCGGGGTGAACGTCAGCACTGGGCCGTCCGGGTTCTTGCTGTCGCGGACCTGGATCTCGCCGTCGTGTCGGCGGACCTCGACGCACTGGCCGCCGTTGGTGCCAGACCGGGTCGACTTGGTCCACGGGGTGTTGGTGCTCATGGCGGGTACTCCTCGATCGGCAGGGTCTTCTGGTAGACCAGCTCGAAGACTCTGCGGTACTCGTTCAGCTCGTCCGGCTTCTCCAGGTACCTGGCGCCGGTATGGGTTTCCAGATAGACGACGGATGGGTCGTCGGGGTCGTCGAAGTCGAGAATGGTGAAGGCGCCGATGTGCATCGCCGCGTGCGCGCCGGCTTCCCACGGCAGTATCCGGACGTCGACGTGACCGAGTCGGCTCAGCTCGCGCAACCGCTGGACCTGCGCGCCCATGACCCGCTCGCCGCCGACCGGCCGAGCCAGGACTCCGGCGCCGAAGATCGCGGTGAGTCGTGGCGGAACCGGGCGGTTGGACAGCATCTGCTGTCGCTCCATTCGGAGCTTGACCTGCCGCTGGATCGCCTCCGCGCTGACCGAGGGGTCACCTTCCCGGTAAAGCGCCTCGATGTAGTCGGGGGTCTGGAGCAGACCGTGAACCAACTCGGGATCGTAGATGCGGATCTCAGTGGCCGTGGCCTCCAGCCCGATGTACAGGCCGAACCAGTCGGGCAGAACGTCGCCATAGTCCTCCCACCAGCCCTGAGCCGTGGTGCCGACCGCCAGGCCGGCAAGTGCCTCGGTCGTGACGGCGTCCGCGCCATACAGCCAGCACAGCGCCCGCACGTCGGCCACCTTGACCGGCGTCTTGCCCGTCTCAATGCGCCACAGCTTGGCGCGGGAGGCGAGGCTCGCCTCCTCGACGTCACGCTCGGTCTTTCCCGCCGCGTCGCGTAGACGACGCAGTCGTCGCCCCAGTTGACGGCGCACGACGGTCGGCCCCGAGATTGGCATGGCCACCTCCGAAGTGTTTCACGGCGAAGCGCTGCGAGACAGCGCCGTTTTACGTGTAGCTGATCGTGCCACGATCTCCTTCATGATGAAATGTTGCAGCGCGCGATGCGCGGGAGGACGCTTGTAGTACCGGCGCGGCGGTCGGAGGTTCCCTGAGGCCCGGCCGCCGCGCCGACACAGGACGCCGTGCTGGCACAGACCAAGGGGAGCGGCCGTGTGGGTGCCCTGGCGAAGACCGCGAGGAGAGGCGGCCTGAGGTGACCGAGTCCAGCAAGAACAAGCACGAACGGGAGAACGGGGGCGGCGGCCGCGCCGGTCGGCGCCGGTCGTACGATCCGGCGCAGCTGCTGATCGACGTCATGGCACTGCTCACCGACCGGGGCCTCGCACCGCTGATCTCCGCGCGCGAGCTGCGGGAGGCGTGCCGCGCCTGCGAGCGCCTGCTCTGGGCGATCCGGGTGGTGCCCGCGTACCCGCCGGACCGGGTCGACGCGACGACGCTGACACCGCTGAGACCGCTGACCGCGCCAGCCGGCCCCGCGAAAGTCCACCTGCGGGTGGTCGGCTCCACCTGCGACTGCAACTCGGCCGGGGACCACGGCGGATGCGGCCACCCGGACTGCGGCGGGAAACTGCCGTCGTGATCATGGCTGGCTGAGCACGACTCCTCAGACGATTGCGTGATCTCGTCGAGGCGTGCTCGAATGCGGCAATGCGAGCGGCGCTGTTCATCGGTACGGTCCTGCTCACGTCGACGGCACTGGCCGCACCGGCCGGCGCGGCTCCACCACCCCCGGTGCCACCCCCGTCCTCAGGGCCGGCTCCGGGAGCACCGGGCGCACTGTCCCATTTCGACCTCGCCCGCAAGGACTGCCTCGGCACGGCGGCCAACAAGGGCTCGAAGGTCTGGTACACGGTCGCCGGCGGCGTGTTGTCCGATGTCTACAGCCCGACGATCGACAACACCAATGTGGAGACGATGCAGTTCGTCGTCACCGACGGCTCCACCTTCACCGACCTGCAGACCCGTGACACCACGTACACCGTCCAATCGCTGGACCGCTCGGGCATGGCCTGCCGGGTCACCTCCACCGCCCGCAGTGGGACGTACCGGATCGTCACCGACTACATCACCGACCCGGCGCGCGACGCCGTGGTGATGCGCGTCAAGCTGCACGGGCCGAAGGGCCTGCACCTCTACGTGCGCCTCGACCCCAGCGTCAACGGCAACGGCGGCGGCGGGTCCGCGAACGGCGGCGCGGACGACGCCACGACATATACGACGGCAGACGCGACGGCACTCGTCTCGATCGACAACAACACGGTCACCAACGCCGTCAACCGCACCTACGCCGTGCCCACCGCGATGGCGTTGCGCGCGGACCGGCCGTTCCTCGCCGCGTCGAGCGGCTACGCCGGCACGGCCAGCGACGGCCTGACCCAGCTCGACGCGGCGCACCGGCTCGCCCAAACCTATGCGAGCGCACCCCGCGGCAACGTCGTCCAGACCGCCCGCCTCGACACGTCCGACGGCGACGTGACGCTCGCGCTCGGCTTCGGCCGGGGCGCGGCGTCCGCGACGCGCGTGGCCGGAGCCGCGGCGCACCCGCCGTTCCACAAGACATTCGAGGGGTACGCGAAGAGCTGGCGCGACTACGACAAGCACCTGCGCCGGCCGAGCGTCAACGAAGACGCCTACTGGCTGTCGGCCAACGTGTTGAAGGCCAGCGAGGACAAGACGTTCCCGGGCGCGGTGGTGGCATCGCTGGCGAGCCCGTGGGGGCAGGCGGTCAGCGCCGGCGCCACCCCGGACGGCAAGCCGGTCTACTTCGGCTCGTACCGCGAGATCTTCGCGCGGGACCTGTACGAGGCGTTCACCGGGTTCCTCACCGACGGCGACCTCGCGACGGCCCGGGACACCGTGCGGTTCCTGGTCGAGCGCCAGCAGTTGCCCGATGGCCGGATGCCGCGTAACTCGCTGCTCAACGGCGCGGTCGCCCCGGACACCGGAGGTGACCAGCTCGACGAGTCCTCGTACCCGATCCTGATGGCCTATCAGGCCGGCCTCGCCGGCGACGCGGCCCTCTGGCCGCGTATCAGGAAGGCCGCGGACTTCGTCGTCGCGCACGGCCCGTCGTTCGGCAGCGAGCGGTGGGAGGAGCAGTCCGGGTACTCGCCATCCACGATCGCCGCCGAGATCGCGGGGCTGGTGGCGGCCGGCGCGATCGCCGACGCGCAGCACGACCCGGCGTCGGCGGCCGTCTACCGCGCGACCGCCGACCACTTCCAGCGCTCGATCAAGGGCTGGACCGTCACGACCACGGGCCCGTATGACGGCGGCCGGTACTTCATCCGGCTGTCCAAGACCGGTGACCCGAACGCGGCGATCAGCTACGGCCTCGGCAACGGCGGCCCGACCGCCGACCAGCGCAGCGTCGTCGACGCCGGTTTCCTGGAGCTGACCCGCCTGGGCATCCTGCCGGCCGACGACCCCGACGTGCTCCGCTCACTGCCCATCATGGACAGTGTCATCGGTCGGCAGACCCCGGCCGGGCAGGGCTACTACCGATACGGGACGAGCACTCCGGGCACCGAGGACGGGTACGGCGACTGCTACGAGCCCGACCCCACCGCCTGCGCGCCGTCCGGGGCGCCGTGGCCGACCACCAACACCGGCTCCGGTCACCTGTGGCCGGTGCTGTCCGGCGAACGCGCCGAGCAGCAGTTGCAGACCGGCGACCGGACCGGCGCGGCGGCCCTGCTGGCCGCGATGAACGGGTACGCGACCGGCGTCGGGCTGGTCCCCGAGCAGAACTGGGAGAACCCGCCGCTGCCGCCCTCGCCGTTCGGCACCGCGCCGGAGACCGCCTCGATCGGCTTCGTGCCCGGCGGCGCGGCCGGGTCGGCGGCGCCGCTCACCTGGGCACAGGCCCAGTTGGTACGCCTGACGCTGTCCCTGGGTGCGGGCCGGCCGGTCGAGCAGCCGGCCCTGGTCCGCGACCGGTACCGGACGCCCCCGGCCGCGCTGCCGGTCACGATCACCGCGCCGGCCGAAGGCACGGTCACGCCGGGTAGCACCGTGACGGTCACCGGCACAACGGCGCCCGGCGCCCGGGTCGTCGTGGCGAGCACGCCGACCGACGTTGTCGCCGACACCACGAACGTGACGACCACCGCGGACGCGACCGGCGCGTTCAGCGCCACCGTGCGGCTGGGCTTCGGCACCAATGTGGTCACGGTCGCGGCGTCGCTCGGTGCCGCCACCGGGTACGCCCGCCGTACGGTCGTCTCCGAGGCGCTTCCCGGCACGGTGATCCTCGACGCCACGGACCCGGCCGGCGACGACCACGGCCCCGGCACCTACGCGTACCCGACCGCGGCCGACTTCCACGACGGCGCGTTCGACCTCGAACGGTTCCAGGTCATCGACGCCGGCGCGACCGTGTACCTGCGGGCCCAGCTGCGCGACCTTACGCCGACGTTCGGCTCGCCGCTCGGCGCGCAGTTGCTCGACGTGTTCATCCGCGACCCCGCCGCCGGTTCCTTCTCCACGGCGCCGCCGTTCCCGCAGCGCAACTACACCATCGCGGCCGACTCGGCGTGGTCGAGCCGGATCGAGGTGCAGGGCTTCGCCGGGCCGGTGTTCACCGACCCGGCCGGCACCGGCAAGGGCTCGGTCACGGTCACCGCCAACCAGGCGACGCGATCGATCCTGGTAGCGGTGCCGAAGAGCGGTCTCGGCCAGCCCGGCCCGGGCTGGGTGTTCACGGTGGCGCTGCACGGGCAGGACGGGTTCAGCCCGGATCAGGCGCGCGGCTTCGCGCCGACGCCTCAGCCGTACCTGTTCGGGCTGTGCGGCCCCGGCGTCTCCTCGCCGATCTGCGGCATCGATCCGGCGACCGCGCCCAAGGTCATGGACACGATCACCCCGGCCGGGGTGGACCAGAGGCTTGAGCTCGACCCGACGCGCGGCCCGGTTGCGCTGCACGGCGTCCCGGCGCCCTGATTCCTACCTGGACCTGGACCTTGGTAGATCGGAGGACCGGAGCGCTAGTCCGCCCCCGGGTACACCATGTGCACCACACCGAGCGCCCAGCGCATCCGCGCCGGCGCGGTCTCCGGGTAGTCGCCGTACTCGGTGGCGACGTGGGCGGCGCAGCCACGCGTACCGCCGTGGGCCCGCACGGCGTGGCAGATGGCGGCCTCGACCTCGGACCGGCCCGGCCGGGAACTGGCCGACAATGAGCTGGTGAACAGTGCCTCGGCGCGAGCGGCGGTAAGAACATGGGTAGTCATGACGGGCTCCTCCTGGCGCGACCTTTCATCAGGATCAGATGACCGGCACCCGCGCCTGATACCAGGGAAACCCGACACCATCGCACGCCCGCGCGGCGCTGCTGTTAGTTTTTCCAAGGGTGTATCAGCCGGCCACCCGGTCGGCTCTGCAGAGATGAGTCCGAAACGCACAGAATCTCCGAGATCCCGAGTCGGTAAGAACTGCAGAACTGCAGAACCGAGAACCGCAGAACCGAGTTCCGAAGAGCCCGAAAGAGCACGACGGGAGGCGCACCATGCGCGATGACCCTTCGGTTGTCGCCCTCGTCACCCGGGCCCGCGACGGTGACAAGGACGCGTGGGACGAGCTCGTGGAGCGCTACGCTCCGCTGGTCTGGGCGATCTGTCGACGGTACGGACTGTCCCGGCAGGACTCCGACGACGTGGGTGGCAGCGTGTGGCTGCGGCTGGTCGAGCACCTTCCGGCGTTGCGGGAGCCGGCGGCACTGCCCGGCTGGTTGGCGACGACGACCCGGCGTGAATGCCTGCGCGTGCTGCGCACCGTCCAGCGCCACCAACGGCTCGAAGACGAGCTGGACCCGGAGACCTCGGCCGACACCTCCGTGGCCATCGAGCAGGAGGTCCTCACGGCCGAGCGCAACATCGCCCTGCGGGCGGCGTTCGCCCAGTTGCAGCCGCACTGCCAGCGCCTGCTGTCGATGCTCTTACAAGATCCTCCGATACCGTACGCCGAGATCAGCGCCCGGTTGGAGATGCCCATCGGCGGCATCGGGCCCAACCGCAAGCGGTGCCTGGCCAAGTTGCGCAACTGCCCCGCCCTGGCCGCACTGATCGAGGCGGAAGGCGGCAACACGACCGGGGGTGAGACACGTGACCAGCCAGTGGTGGGCCGATGACGACGGCCTGTTCGCCGCGCTCGGCAGCGCGCTGAAGACGGCCCGGGACGTGCCCCGCGACTTCGTCGACGCGGGCAAGGCAGCGTTCGCCTGGCACAACATCGACGCCGACCTCGCCGCACTGACCTACGACTCGGCGCACCAGAAGGAGGCCCTCGCCACGACCCGTGCCGAGCAGGCTCCACTGCGCGCCCTCACGTTCGCCTCGGCCGATTGGACCATCGAGCTGGAGATCACCGACGATGCTCTGTGCGGGCAGATCGTGCCGCCGCAGCCGGGCCAGGTGGAGCTGCGGATGGTCGGCGGCGAAGCGGTGACGGCCACGATCGACGAGGTTGGCTACTTCGTGATCCGGCCGATCCCGTCCGGCTCGTTCCGCCTGCACTGCCAGCTGTCCGGCGGCGTCAACGTGCTGACCGGCTGGATAGATCTCTGACTCCTACGCCGCTCAGCCTGCCGGCACGGCGGCCGGCTGTCCCGGCCTGGATCAGCCGGCAGCGGGGTTCCGGGCGACCTGCATGAGGAACTCGACGTTGCTTTTCGTCTTGCGGAGCCGGTCGAGCAGCTGATCCAACGCCTGCTGCGAGTCCAGCGTGCTGAGCGCCTTGCGCAGCCGCTGCACCACGACCCGCTCGTCGGGCGCCAGCAGGATCTCGTCCTTGCGGGTGCTCGTCGCGTCGAGGTCGATGGCCGGGAAGACGCGCTTCTCCGCGATCTTGCGGTCGAGCTTGAGCTCGGCGTTGCCCGTACCCTTGAACTCCTCGAAGATCACGCCGTCGCCGGCCGATCCGGTCTCGACCAGCGCCGTTGCGAGGATTGTGAGCGAGCCGCCGTTTTCGATGTTGCGGCCGGCGCCGAGAAACGCCTTCGGCGGGTGCAGTGCCGCCGAGTCGATGCCGCCGGACAGCGTGCGGCCGCTCACCTTCGCGGCGAGGTTGTAGGCACGCCCGAGCCGGGTGATCGAGTCGAGCAGAACCACGACGTCGTGCCCTAGCTCCACCAGGCGCTTGGCCCGCTCGATCGCCAGCTCGGCGAGTGCGGTGTGGTCGCTCGGCGGCCGGTCGAAGGTGGAGGCGATGACCTCACCCTTCACCGAGCGCTGCATGTCCGTGACCTCTTCCGGCCGCTCGTCCACGAGCACGACCATCAAGTGGCACTCGGGATTATTGCGGGTGATCGCGTTGGCGATCGCCTGCAGCACCATCGTCTTACCGGCCTTCGGCGGCGACACGATCAGTGCCCGCTGGCCCTTGCCGATCGGCATCATCAGATCGATCACGCGGGTGGTCAGGATGTGCGGCTCGGTCTCCAGCCGCATCCGCTCCTGCGGGTAGAGCGGCGTGAGCTTGTAGAACTCCGGGCGCCGCCGCGCCTCGTCGGGGCTCATGCCATTGACGGTGTCGAGGCGAACTAACGGGTTGTGCTTGTCGCCCGCGACCCGGGCCTCTCCGGTGACGATGTCGCCGCGCCGCAGGCCGTGCTTCCTGACCTGGGCCAGAGAGACGTAGACGTCGTCCGGGCTGGGCAGGTATCCGTCGGTGCGGACGAAGGCCTGCTTGTCCTGGACGTCGAGGATGCCGGTGACGGGGACGAGTGCCTCGCCGCCTGACGATCGCTCGGTTTCCGCGCGCTCACCTTGGGGGCGCGCGGACCTTGGCCGCTCGGACTGCCCGCGTCGGGGCCTTGTCCGGCGGTCCAGCAGTTGGGTACTGCTCACTCAAGTCCTCCTGAGGTTGTCGCCCGGTTGCCGGCTTTCATCACGGCGGTGGGCGAACCAGAATGAGCCTGGTCGGCTCTGTTGATCACGCCATCGAGCTGTAGCCTGCTGTGGCGCTCGGATCGAAGGCGCTCGGATCGGAAGAATCCTTAGATCGAAAGAATCCCGGGGCGGCGAGCATCCGCCGGCATCCGCTAGGAACTGACCTTACGGTAGCTCGGACGGTGGCGCGGGGCAACACCGATCTCTCCTCCGTTGTCGGATATAACGTCGGGCGGCCGCCCTGCATTCCAGGACGCGGGCGAGACGATCTCGTGGGGCCGCCTATCCGGTCGGGTCGCCGTAACGATCCCGTCCCCGACATCCAGGGAGATCGACCAGCCACGCTCGTGCACCAGACCGTGGTGGAAGCGGCACAGCAACATGAGGTTGTCCACCTTGGTCGGGCCTCCCTCCGCCCAGGGGTGAGGTGGTGAGCACCGGTCCATGCCACCGGTGCTTGGCAGCCCGGGAAGCGGCACCGGCGGTCGCGCGCGTGCAGCGCCTTGCGAAGCCAGTGCGGCACCAGGCGGTGCGTGCGGCCCACGTCGAGTGGGCGACCGGTGGCCGGGTCGAACTCGCCGACCCGGCGCCTCAGCTCCGCCTGCAGGCGGTTGACCGCCGCGAGCAGCCCGAGCACCTGTCCGCGCAGCTCCGGGCCGGTCATCGCGACCACGTTCTCGCCGGCGAGCCGATCGAGCGCCGACCCAGGATTCGAACACATGTGCCAACCATAATCCTCCGCCCCCGATCGCGCTGCCCCGATCGCCGACAACTCTCCGTGTCCTCACTGAAGACAACTCTCCGTGTCCCGGGAGAACCGGACACCGACGATTGACACCCATCGGCAACGGTGCTGTTATCGGCAAACATCTATATACGTTGCTGTCAATTCTCGTGACAAGGAGCCCCCGCCTTGAACGACTTTCCTGCACCGAAGCGCTTCAGACGCCGCACCGTGCTCGGCTCGTTAGCCCTCGCCGCGGCCGGTACGCCGATCGCAATCAGCCAGGTAGCCGACGCCGGAATCACCACCACCGCCGCAGCCCCCCTCGCACCGAAGGCGGCGAAGCTCGTCTGGAGTCCGTCAGCCGCGAAAGACGGGCTCGGTGCCTTCGAAGGCATCGAAGACGATCGCTCACACTCCCATCCCGGAGTGAAGCACATCTATACCCAGGGTGACGTCTTCCGGTGGGACATGCACCTGCGGGACCGGGACGGTGACGACCGGCAGCGCAACGAGGTCAAGGGCATGCACGTCGGCAGCAAGGATCTGAGCATGCTCAAAGGCGAGACCTGGCGAATCGCCTACGAGATGTTCATTCCGGACACCCTCAAGGGTACGAGCAGCTTCACCCACATCTTCCAGCTCAAGCAGCCGAACGGTTCGCCCGGCGCGGGCGCCCCCCTGGTCACCATCTCGTTGCAGCGCAGCGGAAGCACCGAGTACATCGCGCTGCGCGGGTTCGTCTCCGGCGTCATCGTCGGCCGCGCACCGCTCGCGCCGCTGCGCAACCACTGGATCAACATCGACATGACGTTCCTGGTGGCCGACAAGGGCCAGGCCCGGTTCATCGTCCGGGACGACGGGAAGACGGTTGTCGACGCGCAGAAGGGCGTCGACATCTGGGCCAGCACCCGCATCCGCCCCAAGTGGGGCATCTACCGGTCGATCAAGGACAAGGCTCAGCTGAGGGACACCTACCTGCTGATCCGCAACTTCCAGGCCTACCAGGGCACCTGAGGGACCGGGGTGCCCGGCCGCGCCCGGCCGGGCGCCCGGTTTTCGCTGTCGGGGAGCATGTTCCCCAGGTACGGGAAGCTGGCGCTGACGGAGCGGACCGGCAAAGGTGGCAGTCATGCAGAGGCGACCAGCCACCATTCGACGAGCCACTGTCAGCGACGCGACGGCCATCGCCACCGTGCACGTGTCGTCCTGGCAGGACGCCTACCGGGGCCTGCTGCCCCAGGATTTCCTGGACGGCCTGGATGTAGGCCGCCGGCGGGACGGGTGGGAGCGCATTCTCGCGGAAGCCGACTGGCCGCGCACCGCGACGCTCGCGGTCGACAGCGACGAGGGCGTCGTCGGGTTCGCCCACCTGTGCCCCACCCGCGACGACGACGGGGACCCCGCGACGGTCGGCGAGATCGTGGCAATCTACCTGCTGTCCAGGCTGTGGAGCACCGGTGTCGGCCGGCGGCTCATGGACGAGTCGCTGGACGTGCTGGGCACGGCCGGCTTCCGGGAGGCGACCCTCTGGGTACTGGACACCAACGAACGGGCCCGGCGTTTCTACGAGTCCGGCGGCTGGCCGGCGGACGGCACGGCCAAGGAGGACCGGTGGGGCGACGTCGTGCTGAACGAGGTGCGGTACCGGCGACCGATCGCCTGACCGGGCACTCAGGTCAGCCCGCGGCAGAGCAGGGCGTCCGGCTGCTTGCCGGGAGACCAGATCCAGCTCCGGTACGCGACACCGGCGACATACTCGTCATCGGCGCACTGGCCCTTGTAGTGGCCGGTCGCAAAGTCACCACCGTGTGTGCCGGCCGGCCGGCTGTCCCCACGGTCGAACCACACCGTCCGGCCGGTGGTGCCGAGCGGCGTCGGAGAGCCGGCGCACAGCACCGATGACAGGTCGGCGCCGCGCACGGCGTACCCGATGATGGTCTTGTTCTGCGGGCACTGCAGCTTGGTGAAGCCGTGCGCCCAGTCGGTGTCGACGTAGGACTCGTCGCGCACGACCGTGTACCCGGCGTCGGTGGAAGCCCTGTCGGTGGAGGCCTCGACGCACAGTCCCCGGTTGCCGGTGTGGCTGAGGCCGGCGAGGCGCTGGCCGTCGGGGCAGACCGCCTTGCGCGCACCGGAGTCCCAGTCCGGCTGGGCGCGCATGCGCAACGACTGGTCGAAGTCGGCGTGGTCGAGCGTGAGCATGGACCAGGTGGTCGTCGCGTCGACATGGCCGGTGCGCCCCGGCGCGCCGACCAGCCGCCGCCAGTCGGCGGCCCGCCAGTCGTCGCCGTCGTAGAAGCCCATCCGCCGGCCCGCCGCGTCCCAGTGCATGAGCGCCCAGCCGTTGCCGTGGCGGTTGTCGTGCCAGCCGACCAGGGGCCAGTACGCGAAGTCGGCGTCGCTGGCGATGAGCACGTCGACGAAGTTGTGGAACCAGTCGCGGGACCGCTGGTCGGTGTTGTCCCGGCCGCCCACACCGAACTCGCTGATCCAGACCGGCGCGGTGAAGTGCTGGCCGCCGTCGAGGACGTACAACGCTTGCCGCCGCACCACGTCGAAAAGCTGCTCGCGGCTCAGATCCTGGTACCGCGCGTCGTGGGTCTCGCCGAGCCCGGTCGCCCCGCTGTGGTTGGGTCCCGTGTAGCCGTAGAAGTGGGCGGCGTAGACGAGCTTGTGCGAGCGGACGAGCGTGTGCGAGAGCCGGCTGACCGGTTCGAGCGTGGGCCGCCCGTGCGGGAGACCGTCGACCGGCAGGCCGGTCCAGTTGATGCCCTCGACAATGATCAGCAGGTCCGGGTTGGCCTCGGCGAGGATGCGGTCGCCGGCCCGCTGCGCGGCGGCCTGCCAGTCGTGGCTGTCCCCGGTCCCCCAGTTGGGGTCGTCGAGCACGCTGCGGCGTACCTCGTTGTAGAGGTCGGCACCGACCACCCGCTTGTTGTCCTTGTAGCGGCGGGCCATGAACAGCCAGTCGCTCTCCCACTGGGCGTCGCTCTGGCTCGCGTTCCAGCGCTCGTTGCCGTCGATGCCACAGCACCACTTCGAGGTGTTCGTGTGGTTGTTGAGGATCACCGCGAACCCGTCGGCGGTGAGGGCGCGCACGGTTTCGTCGTACACCTGCAGTGGGGTTTTTCCGCGCAGCGGCGCGTTGGCGGCAACCGACGCGTCCGGCACCGACCGGGTGTCATGGATCATCTCGTTGGAAAACTGCAGCCGGATGCTGTTGAGTCCCAGCTCGTGGAAGCTGGCGATGATGTCGGCCATCGATGCCCGGTCGAGGCCGAGCGGCATCTGGTCGGACTTCTCCCCGGCGTGGTGGTTGGCCGGATCGTTGATGTCGCCGCTGCCGCTCCACGTGCCGCTGCCGCCGTGCCAGTTGCCCGACTTGAGCTTGAACCGGTTGCCGCGCGCGTCGACCACGTAGCGGCCCGCGGTGCTGAGCGGTCCGGTCCAGGATGCGGCGAGGTCGGTGGCGACGTTGGGCTGATCGTGCACCCCGGCGAGCGCCGGCACGGCGAGCACGATTCCCGCGATAAGGCACGGCACAGCGATCAGGAGCGGCGTCGACCTGCGCAACGGGCACCCACTTCGGGTCGGTGGCGGGGGGCTGCCCAAGATCGCATCGACCGGCCAGCGGACGCCATCGTAAGGGTTCGATCCGTCCAGCGGGAGGGGTTGCGCTCGCCGCCCCTCGGGCGACGATGGATCTGACAGGCCGGAGGAGGCGCGATGCTGCTGCGGCGGATGGACCCCGAGGCGCCACCCGGATACGTCGCGTTCGTCGCGCGGCATCTCGGACCGCTGCGCCGGGACGCCGCTCAGGTCGTGGGCGAGGACGGCCACCCGGACGAGCTCTATCCCGAGGTGCTCACGGACGTGGCTGCCCGGTGGGACCTGCTCGAGCTGACCCGCATCTTCCTGCGGCGGCCGCGCGCCGCGGAGACCTACCTGCGGCATGCGTTCGCGCGGCGGTCCGCGAAGTGGCGCTCCGGGCAGGACCGCTGGCAGGTCGAGGAACGGATGGTCGAGGAACGGATGATGGTGGAGGTGTTCGGGCCGGACAGGGACTGGCGGCCGCCGCCGCCGCCCGTTTCGTACTCGAGCGCGGCTGTGCGCCTGGCGCCGTTCATACGCCGGACCACCGCTTTCGAGCCCGGGCCGCTTGCCGAGGCGGCGGTGGCGTGGTGGCACGCGTACGAGGCGCGCCGGCGGCGCTGGCTGATCGCGGCGATAGTGGTCGCGTTCCTGTTCGCGGCGATGATCGCCCGCGCCGCGACCAGCGTTCCCTCGTCGGTCTAGGACAAGTCGGGGAGGTTTCGCCCGACTTGTCGCCCAACTTCTCCTAGATCGACGCGGAGGACGGGGACGGCAGCCCCAGATACACGTCGAGCCGCCCGACCTCGCCGGTCCGCGCGAACACCGCGGCGCTCGTGGAAGCGTCCAGGGTCAGCCCCTCCACGACGGCGCCCCCGCTGACCACGATGCGCGCGGGACCGGACCGGTGCACGACGACCGGCACCTGGCAGAACGTCAGCCCGAGCGTCCCGGCCGGCAGGTCGAGCGAACGGGCGACGCACCGCACGTCGTAGAAATGGAACGCCCGCGGTGCGCCGAGGAACTCCACCGTGCGGACCAGGTCCGGCCGGAACCGCAGCCGGCCGGCCGAGACGGTCAGGCCCAGCTCCGCGTACCGGGCGATGATGTCCTCCTTCACCTGACCGGTCATGCCGGGCTGCTGGGCACCGGCGAACCCCGGGGTGTGCGAGTACGGGTCGGTGGGGATCGCGCCGTGCACCTCCGGCGACTTGTGCACGCCGATCCCGTCACGGATCGCCTCATAGTGCGCCCGGATGCGCGCGACCGTCACCGCATCCCCGTCACCCTCCCTGTCGCTGCCGGCGAGTACCTCCTGCACCGCGACCAGCAGCTTGGAGACCATGTGCCAGTAGATGCAGCCGAGCCCTTCGTACTTGTAGAAGGTGCCGGAGCGGCCGGTGAACGACCGGTGGTCGAACACCGTCTCGTACAGGTCGAGAATCACCGACGCGTCTGCCGGCGGCACGTCGACGAGCGCAACCCGCAGATCCGACGCGTTACGGAACGCGGCGTTGAAATGCAGGCCACCCTCCACGTCCTGGACGACGAGCCGACGGTCCCCCCGCCGCACCATGCCGGCCAGCAGCGGCGAACGCCGCAGCGCCGACGCCGGGACGATGTTCCGGTCGAGAAACCGCGGCAGCCGCCGGTCCGGATAGAGCAGGTAGCTGTTCTGGTCGGGCCGGTACAGCGCGCTCATCCGCAGGGCGTCGAGCAGCACCGCAGACTCCGCGACGTCGAGCACGCCGGAGCTGAGCGCCGCGACCTGGCCTTCCAGCATCTCGTAGAGGTGCCGCACACTGATGCCGGCGCCCTCGACCCGCATCAGGTTGTAGGCGTGGTAGAGCCCGTCGGGGCGCCGGTTGGCGCGGATCGACTCGTCTACGTGCCGCAGCGCCACCTTGCAGAACGCCCGCAGCTCCGCCGCGGCGACGTTGACCCGGTCGCCGGAGAGCCCGGCATAGACCGCGCGCCGGTAGTCACTCGCGGCGGCGCCGACGCCGTCCAGCACGCTTTTGCGGTCGGCGTCCGACATGGGCTGACCGAGCAGGTGCTCCGCCGACGCCAGCACATGCGAGATCCGCCGAAACAGCGTGGCCACCTCGGCGGAAAGCTCCACCGGCACGTCGAACAAGGTCCGACAGTACGCGAGGAAGCGACGCAGATAGCACAGCGTGACCACGGATACGCCGTACCCGACGAGCGCGTTGTTGGCGTCGTTCCACTCCGGACGCTGGGTGTTGAGCCAGATTCCGGCACCGGGTATGTAGTTGCCCAGCTTGGTCAGCGCGACCACGAGCAGCTTTTCGGCCAGGTTGACCCGCAGCCGGGCGCCGTCGGGGCCGCGCAGGAACGGCTCGCGCTGCGCCAGCTCGCGGTGGAGGCCGGTGTCGAAGTCGATGGTGTGCCGCGGGTCCTCCAGCAGCGCCGGGTACGGCCGGATCCGGTACGGCACCTCGGCGTAGGTGAACAGCCGGCGGGTGAGCAGCCCCTCGATGGCGCCGGGGTGGAAGCGGCCCGCCGCCTCCAGCAGCCTGAGCAGGTAGATGACCTGGTGGTCGCCCCAGTACCCGACGTGCGACCACGGGTCCGACGGGTCGAGCACTTCCCACTCGAAGCCGTCGCGGGTCAACCGGTAGGGGTTGCCGCCATCGGCGGTCGACGCGTTGACAAAGCGGCAGACCATGCTCTCCACATAGGACGGATGCGAGTGGGCCAGCGCCTCCCAGTTCTGGAAGATGTCGCGCCAGTTCCCCTCGTACCCGAGGATCCTTCGCCCCTGGTCGTCTTTCACCGCGATGGTGAAGTTGTTCCAGGGCCGGCTGGGGTCGCCGTGCCGGCGGCTGAACGTCAGCGGCAGGTACTCCCGCACCAGCCGCTCCAGCTCCGGATCGGCGCGCCGCGCGGCCTCGCCCAGCAGCGCCGCGTGCGGCAGCGTCTCGGGAAGCGCGCCCGCGAAATCCGGGTGCCGCCCCCGCAGGTAGGACCCGAAATCGGCGCGGGACACGGTGTATCCGTCGGCCGGGACGCCACCGCGCATCACGTTGAACAGCGTGTTGGAGAAGTGCCGGGCGGCGCTCAGCTCGTCGCCGGTGACCTGTAGCCCGTCAGCGGAGGCGACGATGCCGACCAGTGCGTCGGTGCCGCGCAGCACGTCAGCGTCGACCTCGGTGAGCGGGTCCCCGCCGGAGCGCAGCAGGCGCCGGGTCGCGACGACGTCGGCGGCGTCCCGCTCGACATCGGCGACGATGATCCACCGGCGGGCTTCGCCCGCGCCAAGCGTCATCCGGGTACGCAGGAAGTACGCTCCCCGCCGGCCCCGGATCCGGGCTTCCTCGGTGACGGCCCGACCGTCCCGGAACCGGTCGAGCTGGACGGCCGACAGCAGCCGCACGGCCGGGTCGAGCCCGCGCGACCAGACGGTCGTGGCCCGCAGCGCCTCACGGGGCTCGGCCGCGTCGGTCGGCAGCGAGCTGAGCCGCATCAGCGCCAGCCCGGTGGCCGGATCCAGCTCGTTGTCCTTGTACCCGTCGACCAGAGTGCTGTAGTGCTCCTGGAACGCCCGGTCGACGCCGGCGGGGAGGAGATTCTCGATGCCGTCGAGAATCTCCACCTCGACCGGCCGGTCCGCGTGGTTGGTCAGCGCCGCGCGCCGCACGAACCCGAAGCGCTCGCTGGTGGTCCACTCGTAGGCGAACGTCAGCGCGAGGTCGTGGTTGATCTCCTCGAAGCGCACCTTGTTGCCGACTGTGCTTTTGTAGAGGTCGCGGGATACCCGGTGCACGTCGTGGTGGCGCGGCCCGAACGGCTCCCAGCGGGTTCCGTCGACGCGCATGATGGTGCGGCTGCCGGTGTCCGCCCGGCTGTCGTGGATGCGGTCGTCGGTGTAGTACGGGAACAGCGCGTGGTCGGGGCTGCGCCGCCCGGCGGTCAGGGCTCCCGTGCTGGAGATAAACAGCCAGTGGTCGGAGTCGCTGGCCAGGCTCATGAGAAACGGCGCCAGGGTGTCGTATCCGGTGATCCGGTAGTAGGTCTCGCCGTCGATGTCGACCAGCCCACCACGCACCCCGGTCCGCGGCGGATCCGACCTGAGCAGGGTATCCATGCTTCTCAACGGCCGAACGTGACCCAGTTGAGGTTGACGAAGTCCGCGGGCTGGCCGCTGGTGAATGTGACGAAGACGGTGTGCACACCCGTCACCGCGGCGATGTTGGCCGGGACCGTGCGCCAGCTCTGCCAGCCGCCGGTGTCGGCCACGCCGAAGGTACCGATCGGTGTGCTGGACCGGCTGTCCAGCCGCACCTCGACCAGTCCGCTCACCCCACCAGCCGCGCCGGACGCGACCCTGGCCTGGAACTGCGTGGCTGGCGACGGGCCGAAGTCGACGTTGTCGAACCGCACCCAGTCGCCGTTGCCGAGGCCGCTGAGGTTGCTGCCGCCGCCGGTATCGGCGGTCGGTTGGGTGCTCGTACCGCCGTGGGCGGTGAAGCTTGCGGCCTGGATGGTCGAGTACGCGCTGCGCACCCCGCCCGGCGGCGTCGTGGTGGGTGACGCTGTGGTGGGTGACGCCGTGGCGGGCGGTGGGACCGGGATCGGGCCTGGCGTGGGCGCCGAGCCGAACGGCGTCAGGGTGACCGTGAGCGACCTCGGCGCGTGGTCCTGGATGTAGGACGCGAGGTCGAGCACGTCGTCGAACGCGAACCCGTACGCCTTGCGGTCCACCGTGTTCTCGTGCATCACGCGGGAGTAGTGGTTGGAGATGGGCACCTGGTAGTACGTCGCCGGGCTGGCGACCGGCTGGTCCGGATGGTCGCGCAGGGTCGAGCGGTTGAACGCGGCGCCGAGCATCGCCGCGATCGGGCCGGAGACCCCGTCGTTGGGGGCGATCAGCGCGCCGTCGCAGAAGAGCACGTCCCGGGTGGTCGGCTTGGCGAAGGGCCGGGCGCCGTTGTTGAAGACCAGTTGGCCGCCGCCCTGACCGCCCTGGACCCGGCCGGTGAACGTGTTGGCGTTGGTTTTGACGACGAGATCCGTCGACGCGTACCTGGCCCACACCTGGTCGATGTAGGAGTCGAAGTAGGTCTTCGAGAACAGACCGTTGTCGAGGCCGTGCCCGGGGGCGATCACGCGCAGGTTGTCGCCGACGACGAGGCGCCGGAAGTCGGGCAGCGCGGCGATCGAGGAGAAGATCCGGTCCCGGCCGCCGGCGACGAGCGTGCCCGTGGTCTGCGACTTCTGCCCGGTGAGCTGGATGGCCAGCGGGATGCTGAACATGTCGACCATCGTGGTGTTGCAGAACATCCCGGCGTCGTTGAACGTGAACTCGATGCAGTCGTGCAGCACGTTGTAGTTCGGGTCGGTCGGCACCCAGCCCGCAGGGAACTGCAGCGCCGGCCGGCCGCCGCCGGCCACCACCCGGAACTTCAGCTTCTGGTCGATCGAGAAGTACACGCGGCCGGACATGTTGGGCAGCGTGAGCTTCGTGTCGCCGCCGCTGTCGAGCGGGATCGACAGGTCGGCGAAGCCGTCGGGACCGTTGAGTCCGGTCGAGACAGGGGTCAGGGCGCCGTCGCGGTTCACGTACGACTGCTGCCCGGTGCTCAGGTTGGTCCCCACGATGTACAGGTGGATCGCGCTGTTAGGGTAGCGGCCGGTGTTATTGACGATCTTCATTGGCAGGCTGCTCGCGGCGAACGCGCGCGACGCCAGAGCGCCCACGGCCGCGACCCCGCCGACGACCACCGCGCCCTTGACCAAGCTTCTCCTGCTGACCGTCCGACTGCTGACCGTCCGATCAAGCATGGCGGAACGCCTCCTCTGCGTCGTGGCGATTGCTCGCGGCGATAGGCGGCGGCGACCGCTTTCTCCGTCTCGTCCCGTGAGAGAGCGCTCTCTGACGTCGCCGCCGAGTCTCCGGCACGTCGGCAACGGGTGTCAAGAGAGCGCGTCGATCAGCTCGACCGGCACAAATTTCGGCCGACCCCCGTTCGCAAAAGGGCACCTTATTGCTGCTATCGAGCGGTCGGTAGCAGCAGAAGGTGACCTTTTGCGCCGATCTTGAACGTCGAGGTCAGATCGCACCCGTCGTCGCAGGCCTTGCATCGCCGAGACGTCGCCGGTCACCGGCGGCATGGCACATCCCGCGTCAGTTACCCGACGACCGCGGCTCGGGCACGCCGATTCCCCGCGGGTCGAACCCGATCAGGTCGTAGCGTGCCGCTAGTTCCCGGGCCTGGCCGAGCGCGACGTCGGCCGGGAGCAGCACGCCGGACCCGCCGGGCCCGCCCGGGTTGACCGCGAGCACACCGAGGCGCTTGCCGGTGGCGGCGTACTTGGTGACCGCGACCCGCAGTTGCCGCCCGGTCGGGTACCGGTAGTCCAGCGGCACGGTGACCGTGCCGCACCGGCGCCGCTCCAGTTGCTTGCGGAACGCCGCGAGGTCGTGGCCGCGGGCATTGTCTTTGATGACGTCATCGGAGTACTTGGGGCACGCCGTCCACTCGACGGCCGGTGCCCGGCTGTCGACGGCCGGTGCCCGGCTGCCGGCGGCGGCCGCCGGAGCGGCTCCCACGGCCACCCCGGCCAGCACCGTGGCGAGCATCGCCACCATCGCGCCTGTTCGCTTCATCCCATCCTCATTTCCGCCCGCTCGGCCACGATCCGGGGCCGAGCGCCCGTTCGGCCACGATCCGGGCCGATCTCCGCCCAGATACGAGAGCGGGGCGGGATCGGTTCGAAGTGGGGGGCAGAAACCAGCGGGCATCGATATTGACCGCTCTCCCTCCGGCGCCGTAGCGTGGCCCACCGGAGGAAACCTCCGATGTTTGGCCCATGGGGTGGTCCGCCAAGTGGGGCGGCGAAGGAGGATCGAATGGCTACATCGAGGACCGGATGGCGGTTGGCGGTGGGCACCGTCGCGACGGCCGTCGTCGTGGTGACCGGGGCCGGGACGGCGCTCGCGGCACCGGGTGACGGCACTGCGCCATCACCGAAAGCGACGCCGGTGTCGAAGGCGACGCTCGCGGTCGACGCCGCACACCCGGCCGGCAAGCTACCCGCCGACTTCGCGGGCCTGTCCTACGAGATGCGCGAGCTGGGCATCGGCAGCTTCGAAGCGCGGCCGGGCAACCTGGTCGAGCTGTTCCGGACGCTTGGCCGCAGCAACATCCGCATCGCCGGCAACACGCTCGACCGCGACACGCTGTGGGTACCGTCGGGTCAGCAGCCGCCACAGCCGCTGCCGGAATGGGTGCAGGACGTGGTGACCCCGACCGACATCAAGCGGCTCGACGGGTTCCTGCGCGCGACCGGCTGGCAGGCCGAGGTCGGCATCAACGTCGGCCGGTGGGACCCGGCGCTGGGCGCCGACCAGGCGCGCAGTATGCAGTCGATTCTCGGCCGGCGGCTGCTCGCCACCGAGTGCGGCAACGAGCCCAACTCGTGGCCGGGCAAGGTCGGCAAGCCCGCGGGGTACGACTACCCCCAGTACAAGCCGGACTGGGAGGCGTGCGCCAACGCCGTTGGCACCAACCGGATCGCCGGCCCGGACACCAGCTCCCCCACCAAGACCGTCGAGTGGGTCAGGAACTTCGCGCACGACGAGCGCAGCCGCATCAACATGCTGGCCATCCACAACTACAGCGTCGGCGCGTCGGCGACGGTGACCGACCTGCTGTCACCGGCCACGAACGTCAAGCAGTTCAATGCGGTGGCCCCGCACCTGGCCACCGCGAAGGCGGAGAACATCCCGATCCGCATCGACGAGACCAACTCGGCGGCCAACGGTGGCATCAGGGGCGTCAGCGACTCGTACGCCTCGGCGCTGTGGGTGATGGACTACAGCCTGCAGATGGCGCGGGAAGGGTTCGACGGCGTCAACCTGCACGGCGGTCTCGGCGTGTGCGGCGCCCCGCTCTACAACGGCAAGTTCCAGATCTACACGCCGATCTGCGCGGCGAACGCCGAGGACGAGAAGGCCAAGGTCTACAAGGCCATGCCCGAGTACTACGGCCTCTACATGGCCAGCCGGATGGGGCCGGGGCGGTTCCTGCCGGCGACGCTGTCCACCGATCGCAACATCAACGCGTACGCGGTGCGCGGTGACGACGGCCGGACCCGCATCGCAATCATCCAGAAGGACGACACCGCCACCGCGCCGGTGCACGTCGACCTCACGGTCGGCACCGGCAGCGGGACCGCGGAGATCGTCCGGCTCACGGGCACGGCGCTGACCGGCCCGGACGCCGCGATCCAGGGCGCCACCGTCGACCGCCGGGGCCACCTGCCGCACCGCAAGGCCGACCGGACCCGGGTCCGCAACGGCACGCTGGGCGTCGACGTCGCCGCGGGCAGCGCCGTTGTCATCACGCTCCCCCGGGCGTGCTCCAGCCACTAGAACACGTGTACTATGACGAGGCGCGTTCGACGGGGGGCGAGCGTGCCCGTCATGGGGAAGTGACGGAGTGGGGCCCGGCCGGCGCGCGAACGCCGGCCGGGCCTCCGTCGTCCAGTACGTTCTGATCGTGCCGGCCAGCCTCTTCCGCCAGCGTGAATTCGCGCTGCTGTTCGCGGGCCAGACGATCAGCACCGCCGGCACCGCCATCAACACTCTGGCGCTGCCCCTGGTTGCGCTGACCGTCCTGCACGCCAGCCCGTTCGCGGTCAGCCTGGTCACCGCGGCCGACCAGATCGGCTGGCTGGTCATCGGCCTGGTCGCGGGCGTGTGGGTGGATCGGGTCCGCCGCCGGCCGGTCATGATCGGCGCCGACCTGGCCCGCGCGGCCATGGTCGTGACCGTCCCGGTCGCCTGGGCACTGGACGCCCTCACCCTCGCCCACCTGGCGGGCGTCGCCCTGCTCGTCGGCCTGCTGACCGTGCTGTTCGACGTCGCGTACCCGGCCTATCTGCCAGCCGTGGTGGCGCGCGAGCGACTCGTCGAGGGCAACGGACACCTCCAGGCCGGCCAGCTGACCGCGACGATCGTCGGGCCGGGACTGGGCGGCGTGCTCGTGCAGGCGCTCGGCGCCCCCGTGGCCCTGCTCGCCGACAGCGCCAGCTACCTCGCCTCGGCGGCGAGCATCAGCGGCATGCGTACGGCCGAGCCGGTGTCCGACCGTACCGAGCGGCCCGGCCTGCGCGTCGACCTGGCCGAAGGGCTACGGCACGTATGGCGGCACACGCTGACCCGGGTCAACCTGACCGTCGCCCCGGTCGCCAACTTCGTGTTCGGTGGGTACAACGCACTCCACCTGGTGTTCCTCTATCGGGAGGTGCACGTCGCGCCAGGGCTGATCGGTGTCCTGCTCGCCTTCGCCGGCGCAGGCGGGGTCGCCGGTGCGGTCCTCGTCAACCGGCTCGCCGCCCGGCTGGGCGACGCCCGCGTGATCACGTACGCGACGGCGGTGGTAGCGCTCTTCGGCCTGCTGATCCCGCTCACGCACGGCGGCGCGGGGCTGGCCTGGTTCGCGGTCGGCGCGTTCGGGCTCGACTTCGGCCTGGTCTGCTACAACGTCTGCATCCTGAGCGCGATCCAGACCGTCACGCCGCCCCGCCTGATGGGCCGGGTCACCGCGTCGATCCGGCTGGTGAGCCGGACCGCGATCCCGGCCGGTGCGCTCGTCGGCGGCGCGCTGGCCACCGTGTTCACCGCCCGCACCGCCCTGGTGCTGCTTCTGGCGCTGCAACTGTTCGTACCCGTGCGGGTGTGGTTTTCGCCGGTGGGGAGGGTGCGCCGGACCGCTGAGCTGCTGTCCCGCTCCCCGTGAGTCCAGGGTGTCACCCCTGGCGGGCACGGCCGGGCGTCCGAGTCACCTCCCAGATCGTCGTCCGCTTGACGCTGACGTCCTCGAGCACCGGCCGGACCGGCACGTCGTAGCGGGTCACCTCGATGAAGTGGGCCCGCTGGAGGAAGCCGCGACCGGGGTCGCCGACGAGCACCCGGGCCCCGGTGCGCGCCGCGCGCCGGAGGAAGTCGAGCATCCGGTCGGCCATCGCCTTGCTGTAGAAGACGTCGCCGGCTAGCACCACGTCGACCGGTGGCACCTCTTGCGTGACGTCGCTCACCGCCGCCTCGACGTATACCTCATTGGCTTCGGCGTTGCGCTCCGTGGCGGCCACCGACGCCGGGTCGATGTCGACAGCCAGAACCCGCGCCGCGCCGGCCTTTGCCGCCGCGATCGCGACGATGCCGGAACCGCTGGCGACATCCAGCACCCGTCTGCCGGCCACCACCTCCGGATGGTCGAGCACATACCGGGCGAGGGCCTGCCCGCCCGGCCAGGCGAACGCCCAGAACGGCGGCGGCCGGTCACTGCGGTAGCCACCGCTGAAGAGGATCGCCTCCTCATCGGCCTGGTGCAGGAGCAACTCCGGTAGGAACGGCACCGGCGCGAGATGGGTGTCGGTCACCGGTCCCATTCTCCCCAGCCGTGTTGCCGACCGGTGACCCGCCGGCTTTCCGAAGCCGACCCTGAGCCATGATCATGAAGCGAAAGTGGGGCCACGGGCCCACAAAGTCTCCATGATCATGGCAGGCGTCGGTTGACAGGCAACCGGATCCTCACCAACCTCCGCGCCTTCCTGGAGAAAAGCTCCTGATCGCCTCCGCCAGCCGGCGGACCCCTTCGTCGAACACGTCCGGCGGCGCGGCGCCGTAGGTCAACCGCAGGTATGGCGCCGACCAGGGCCGGCCGGGAACACGACGACGTCCCGGGCCGCCTCATCCGTCAGCGCGGTGTCGTCGACGCCGTCCGGCAGCGGTACCCACAGGTGCAGCCCGCCGCGCAGCACGAGCGGCGGGTGCAGCGCCGGCAGGTGCCGGGTCAGCGCCGCGAGCAGCGCGTCCCGGCGGCCGCGCAGCGCGGATCGCAGTGACCGGCGGTGACGCGCCCAGGTCAGCGACGAGACCAGGTCGAGCGCCGCCTCCTGGAACGGGTTCGCCACGAAGAAGTCGTCGAGTACGCGTGCCGTGCGCAGCCGGGTGCCGGCCGGGCCCCGGGCGCCGAGGACCGCGACCCGCAGCGACGGCGCGGCCGACTTGGTGAGCGAGCGTACGTTGACGACATGCCCGTCCGGGTCGTCGGCCGCCGCGGTGTCCGTGGTGACGCTGGTGTCGGCGCTGGCCGTCCTCGGGTGTGTGTTTGCCACCCAGCGGGCACGGTGAGCGGTCACGCCGCGCGCCGCTACGCCGCGCGGCCGTTACGCCGTGCGGCGCCGGAACAGCACGGCGCAGAGCACGACCGAGACGGCGAGGACGCTGCTGCACCAGGCGAGCGCCTGCCACGGGCTGGTGCCGAGCGGCGTGCCCACCAGGAGGCCGCGGATGGTCTCGATGACCGGTGTCGCCGGCTGGTGCCGGGCAAATCCGTGGATCCAGCTGGGCATGGTGTCGACCGGGACGAAGGCGCTGCTCGGGTACGGCAGGAACATCGCGAAGAACGTGAAGCCACCGGCCGCCTCCGGCGACTTGAGCAGCAGACCGACCGCGGCGGACAGCCACGACATCGCCAGGATGAACAGCAACAGCACGCCGGCGGCGGCCAGCCATTCCAGCGGCCGGGCGTCGGGCCGGAAGCCGATGGCGAAGGCGATCGCGAGCACCAGGATCGTCGATGCCGTGTTGCGGACGACGCTGGCCGCCACGTGACCGCCGAGGACGGCGGGTCCGCCGATGTCCATGGAGCGAAACCGGTCGATGATCCCGCCGGCCATGTCGCCGCAGACGGTCACCGCCGTTGTCGCCGACCCGAACCCGGCGCACAGCAACAGCACCCCGGGCACCACGTAGGTGACGTATCTGGTGCCGGTGTGGATCGCGCCGCCGAAGAGGTAGACGAACAGCAGCATCAGCATGACCGGGAGCATCAACGAGGTCAGCAGCGCCTCGACGTTGCGCCGCGACAGGCGCAGGCAACGCCCGATCATGACCAGGGCATCGGTCGTGATCGAGGATGGCCGGGCAACGGCGATGTCAGACACCGGCGGTCTCCTTCTCGGGGCGACCGGCGGCGTGACCGGTCAGGGCCAGGAAAACGTCGTCGAGGGTCGCGCTGTGGAAGGCGAAGCTCCGCACCGTGCGGCGGGTCGGGTCCACCTCGTCGAGGAGGCCCCGCACGTGCGCGGCGCTCCCGTCGGTGGCCACGCCGACGGTCAGGCGGGCCGGGTCCCGCTGGATCGCCCGCGGGCCGAGTCGGTCGATCAGGCCGGCGAACGCTGAGGCATCGGTGAGCGTCAGGTCCAGGCGTTGCTCGGCGAACTGGCCCTTGAGCTGGGCGGGCGTCCCTTCGGCGACCACCCGGCCACCGTCGAGGACGGCGATCCGATCGGCGAGCTGGTCGGCCTCCTCGAGGTACTGCGTGGTGAGGAAGACAGTCGCGCCGGACCCGACGAGTCCCTTGATCACCTGCCACATCGCCTGCCGGCTGCGCAGGTCGAGGCCGGTCGTCGGTTCGTCGAGAAAGAGCACCGCGGGCTGACTCACGAGGCTGGCCGCGAGGTCCAGCCGCCGCCGCATCCCGCCGGAGTACGTGCTGACCCGACGGCCGCCGGCCTCCGCCAGGTCGAACCGGTCGAGCAGCTCGCGGGCGCGAGCGCGGGCCGCCGCGCGGGACAGCCCGAAAAGGCGCCCCATCATGCGCAGGTTCTCCTCGCCGGTCTGCAGCTCGTCGACCGCCGCGTACTGCCCCGTAAGGCTGATGCTGCGCCGCACCCGGTGCGGATCCCGGGCGATGTCGAAGCCCGCCACGCGGGCCCGGCCGGCATCGGCCCGGATCAGCGTCGACAGGATCCGCACCGCCGTCGTCTTGCCCGCTCCGTTGGGCCCGAGCAGCGAGAAGACACTGCCCTGCGGGACCTCCAGGTCGATGCCGGCGAGCACCGGCAGCCCACCGTATGACTTCTCGAGGCCGCTCGCCTCGACCGCCAGATCTTCAGACATGCCATCCCTCTTCTGCGTATGAGGTACGCTTTGCTGCGTAGGATATACGCAGTTTTAGAATGGCGGCAACCCCGCAAGAAAGCTGAGGCGATGGACGACGAGAGCGGCACCGGTCTGCCGGCGAGCATCGAGGCGGCCTGGGGACTGCGGACCCGTCCCGCCAAAGGCCCCAAACCGGGGCTCAGCCTGGAACGGATCGTCGAGGCGGGCGTCAAGGTCGCGGTATCCGAAGGCCTGGGGGCGGTCTCCATGAGCCGGGTAGCCGCCGAGCTGGGGGCCTCCACGATGTCGCTGTACCGCTACGTGGCCGCCAAGGACGAGCTGCTCGCGCTGATGATGGACGCCGCGCTCGGCCCGCCGCCGGACGACATCGTGCCCGACGGCGGGTGGCGGGCCGGGCTGGCGCGCTGGGCCTGGGCGGAACGGGCGCTGCTGCGCCAGCACACCTGGGTGCTGCACGTGCCGCTCACCGCGCCGCCGGCGACCCCCAACCAGATCGCCTGGCTGGAGCGGGCGCTGCGATGCATGCGCGGCACCGGCCTCACCGAGGGCGAGAAGATATCCGTGGTCATTTTGATCACGAGCTTCGTCTGGCGGGAGTCCACGATCTTCGCCGACCTCACCGAGTCATACCGGAAGGCCGGCTCCCCGATGCAGGATCCGACCGCCGGGTACGGCCGGATGCTGGCGAAGCTGATCGACCCGCAACAGTTTCCCGCGCTCACCGACGTGATCAACTCGGGCGTGTTCGACCAACCCGACGACCCGGACACCGAGTTCGCCTTCGGGCTCGAGCGGATCCTGGACGGCGTCGAGTCGCTCATCCGGTCCCGGACCTGACCGCTGCCCACTCCTGGTTCGACCCCTCGTGAGCCCCATCGCGAGGCCCGTGCCGGTTCCGATCACCTCCGGGTGCGCCAGGCCGCACTCGCCGACCTCCACACCGTCCACATAGATTTCCCGCCCCGCGAGCGTGTACGGGTGGACGCTCGGCACGGTGCGCCAGGCCCGCCCGGGTAGCACCGCCTCGACCACGAGCCCGACCATCGCCATCAGGTCGGCCTCGGTGAGCGGTGGGCCGGTCCGCCGGATCCGCCACACGTCCATCTGGTGCGGCTCGCCGACGTGACCCGGGTCGATGGCGTCCCGCCGGTAGCAGATGCCCGGCACGCTGAGCACCGCCTCCGGCTCGGCCAGCCGGTCCAGCAATGGAGGAATCCGGGCGGTCGTGTGGGCGCGCAGCATCCGGTCCGGCCCCACGTACCGGCTGTAGCGCCGGTCCCGGGTGACCGCCGCCCGGTCGTAGCGCAGCCGGTCGTAGTTGTCGGCGACGGACACGACCCGCAGCCCCGGGTCGTGATGGATCGGTATCCGCCAGGCGGCCGACAGCGCGTTTTCGATGGCGGCCACGACGTGCTGGACGGCATGCTCGCCGGCGGCCGGATCGGTCAGGTCGCGTATGGCGAGCGCACGGGCGAGTTCGTCAGGGTTCATGGGTGCACCTCTTCCTTTGATCGGCTTGATCAGCGCGGACACGAAAAAGCCCCCGGAATGTGCCGGGGGCTCGCGCTCCGCGAGGTGCGGAAGACAATCAGCGCGTCGAGAAACGCCCACCGGCATGCCGGGGGCGGCTAAATCGACGTACCGACGCGTGCATGCGTGGAGTTTGCGTCGCCCCGCGCGGTGGGCGCCAATGAATTAGCCCCGCTGGCCGGCGACTGTGACGACCGCGACAAGCGCGGCCAGCAGCGCGGCGGTCAACTGCGCGGGCACCGGGGTGAACGGGGTCGCGACAACCAGCACCGCCGTTGCCGGGTACGCGACGGTGACCAGGCCGCGCTGACGCGGGTGGACATGCAACACCCAGACCGCCAGCAGATACACAGCGACCGGGACGGCCACCGCGAACCCACCGACCCGATCGCTCCGGTCGACGGCGACGGCCAGCCCCGCACCGACCGCCCCCGCCGAGGCGAAGACCAGATAGTGCCCGTACCCCCAGAACAGCGCCGTCCGCAGCGAGGTCAACAGGTCGTGGGCCGGCCGGTCGAAGTACAGCCACCACATCGAGAAGACGATGACCACGCCGGCGGCGGCCAGAGCCAGCAGGCGGGTCCCTCCGTGCCCGGTGTCCAGGGCGGCCTGGATCGCGTTCGTCGCGGCCAGCACCGACTCCCCGAGGACGATGAGCGTGAACAGGCCGTACCGCTCGGCGATGTGGCGCGGATGCCACGGGGTCATCGACGGACGCTCGGCGATCACGGGCACCAGCAGGTCGGCCAGCGCCAGCACGACGAACCCGACCAGCGCCCAGCGACCGGGCAGGGCCAGCCGGCCGACCCAGCCGAGCTGGACCAGCGCCACTCCGGCAGCGTAGCGCAGATCCGTCGCCCGATGGTCCGGGTCGCCGGCCGCCGCCCGCAGCCACTGGGTGACCATGGCCAGCCGCATGATCACGTACCCGTAGGTGATGATCCGGAAATCGGCGTGCTCGAAGGCCCGGGGCACCCCCGCGGCCAGCACCAGGGCGCCGGCGATCTGCACCAGGGTGGTGAGGCGGTACACGTCGTCGTCGGTGTCGTAGGCAGACGCGAACCAGGTGAAGTTCATCCACGCCCACCAGATCGCGAAAAACACCATCGCGTACCCGATGAGCCCGTGCCCGATGTGCCCTTCCGACAGGGCGTGATGCAGCCGGGCGGCCGCCTGCGCCACGGCGACCACGAAGCACAGGTCGAAGAAGAGCTCCAGCGGCGTGGCCGTCCGGTGCGGCTCACCCGAGCCGCGGGCCACCATCGGGACGTGCCAGGGGCGCCGGGCCTGCGTCATGCGTCGACTCTAGGGACCCGCCGATCCTCTACCCGACCTGTGGGAGGGTTGCGCGCGACCGGCGTGACGAGGGCTCCTACTTAGACGGTGGCCTAAACAACGCGTTTTCCCGGCCCCAGATGGGACCTCATCGACCAACGTCTATGTGCGTTCCGCGGAAACGTGGCGGAGTTCGGGGCAAGTTGGCGGGCCGTTGGCGGCGTTCAGCCTTAGGTGGCGGGTGGTAACGGTACTTGGTGTCCGGTTGCCGCTAACCGGCGGTGTCTCACGGATCTGTCGCGGCGGCAGGCGCGTGACGCACACTTGCCGGATGAGGGAGGTGGCGGCACGCATTGCGCGCGCCCACGCGGACACCGCCGACCTCGCCCTCGCCGACGACTGGGCGGTCGTGTCCGGCGTGCCCTGTCAGCACATCGCGTTGCCATACCCGTGGGCAACCACCGCGCGCTTCCTCGCCCTGCCCGGGCCGGCCGCGGCGGGTGCGGTGGCCGAGGTGGCGGCGTGGCTGCGGGCCCGATCACCGCATTGGTCCTTGCTGGTACTGCTGGCGGACGAGCCCGCGTTCGCCGGCTTCCAGCGATGGCAGCTGATGCCCGTACTCGCCCTGCGTGGTCAGCCCAGGTCGCGCCCGTGTCCACCGGTCCGGATCGGGCCGGCGCGCAACCCCGACGAGTTCCTCGTCCCGTACGGAGCCGAGCTCGCGCCCCTGGTCACGGAGGCGCATCTCGCGGCGGAGCGCATACACCATCTGGTCGCGCGGGTGGACGGCGAGCCGGTCGGTTGCGCGCGGGTACGCATGCTGGCCGACACCGCGTACGTGGGCGCGGTGACGGTGCTTCCCGCATGGAAGGGCAGGGGACTCGGCACCGCCCTGACGCTCGCCGCGAGCGAGCTGGGCGCGGCGCACTCGGACCTGGTGTGGCTGCACTGCAGCGACGCGTCACGCGCGCTCTACGAGCGGCTCGGGTACCGGCACGTCGACGACCATGCCCTGCTCGTACCGCGTGATCGCCAACCCCACGGTTGACCTTTCCTGGACCAAATGGCGATCGCCCTGGGCCGGGCGTGTCCTTCCGATTACGGTCGGCTCTTCCTCTTCGTCAGAGCCCCGCTGAGCTTGGTAGTTTTCCGCCACCCACGGCTGGGCTCTGGCCTGTTCGCCGGACGCCGCGGCGGCCAGATCGCCAGCCGATACATCCTCATCCCACCCGGCCGTGCCCGTTCGCCAGCTTCGACGAACGACACGCCTGGCAGGCCCTGGTCGCCACGCTGAAACAATCCCTACGCAGGTCGTAGGGGTCGTAGTGGACCGGCCAGAGGCCCCGCCCCGCCCCGCCCCGGCCGGATCTTGGTAACTCTGACATCGAATACGGTGTCGGAGTTACCAAGATTCACAAGGGGTAGGCGACAACCCGGACAGTTCCCCCCTTAACGACCGGCCACTCTATTGACGTTGGCCTATCCCGCCCCCGTCGGTCCCAAACCCTAGTGCGACATAGCCATTTGTCGATGGCAACACCGGCCAGGACGCGACGGGCGACCCGGGGTGGACCTGAGCGACAACCGGCGTCGGGTCAGCCCGATGCGCGGCGGCGCCGGATGAGGAAGACCGTGACCAGGCCGGCCGCCGACAGCAGCGCCACCCCGAACACGGCCAGTGGCAGTACCCGGCTCTGGCTGCTCACCGTGGCCAGCGGCTGGCCGGCGCCACCCACCGCCGTCTCCGAGCCGGCCTGCGACGCGGCGGCCGGCGACCCCGCGGCCGGCGACCCACCCGGGACACCGTCCGGAGCCGGCGCAGACGGAGCCGAAGCCGGCGGCCGCGGCGCCACCGGGTCACCGACGACGGCGCCACCGCCCGCCGGGAACACCACGTCCGAGCACGAGTAGTACGTGTCCGGGTTGGTCTGCCAGATCGTGTAGATCAGGTGCCGCCCGCTCTTGCCCCGGGGCACGGTGCCCTGCATCGTGTACGCGCCATTCTTGAGCACCGGGTCGGTCGCGGTCAGAAACGGCTTCGCCTCGAGGTCGTCCCAGGTCAGCGGCTTGGTGGCGTCGTACCCGTCGCGCGTCACGTACATCCGGAACGTGCCCTTGTGCGGGATGGTCTGGCCGTAGGCGAAGGTGAACGGCGAGCCGGCGGTCAACTTGGTGGCCGGCCAGTCGGCGCGGGGCAGGTCGAGCGCCCGGTAGATCGGCAGGCCGCCGCTGCACAGCTTGCCGTCGGGGACAACCTGCCGGTCTCGGCCGTTCACGTTCGCGATGCGCAAGTTGTCCCACGCCTCGAACGCCTGGGCCCCACCCGCGGCCCGCGCCGCCTTGCACGCCGCCGACGACCCGAACCGGTCGGCCTCCGGTCCGCACGCCACGGCACGGCTGACGGGATTGCTCGGGGCGCCGTGTGCGTACGCGGGTCCGGAAAACAAGCCGGTGAACAGCAGCGGCGCTGCCACGACGACGGCGACGCGGGACAGCTTGCCCATGTGGTGAGACCTCCAGAGAACCAGACCGGACGAACGCGGACCGGACACCCGTACGTACGCGCCGGGCACCGTTTCGGTTCGCTACAGCGAGTCAGCCGACGGCGAATTCCATTCGTTTTCCATTCGCCTCCCGCACCATGGCCGCACCCGTCGAAAAGGAGGAGTGGTCCGATGAATGTGCCGAAACGCCGCATCGCACTCACCGCCGCCCTGGCCCTGCTGGTGCCGGCCATAGCCACGCTGTCCAGCACTACAGCGCATGCCGCGACGACCACCCAGATCACGGTTGACGGGACCAAGGGTGGTCGGACCTTTGACGGCATCGGCGCGATCAGCGGCGGCGGCGGAAACAGCCGGCTCCTGATCGACTACCCGGAGCCCCAGCGCGGGCAGATCCTCGACTACCTGTTCAAGCCCGGGTACGGCGCCAGCATGTCGATCCTCAAGGTCGAGATCGGTGGCGACACCAACTCCACGGACGGCGCCGAGCCTAGCCACATGCATACCGCGAGCGACCTCAACTGCGACCGCGGGTACGAGTGGTGGCTGATGGAGCAGGCCAAGGCGCGCAACCCCGGCATCAAGCTGGCGGCGCTGGCGTGGGGCGCACCGGGCTGGGTCGGCAAGACGTTCTGGACCACCGACACCATCACGTACCTGCTCAAGTGGCTGGGCTGCGCCAAGCAGCACAACCTGACCATCGACTACCTGGGCGGCTGGAACGAGAAGGGCTTCGACAAGGCCTGGTACGAGAAGTTCCACGATGCCCTGCAAGCCAACTACCCGGCGGTGAAGCTGGTCGGCGACGACGGCAACAAGGGCTGGAAGGTCGCCGACGCGATGGCTACCGACCCGAGCTTCGCCAAGGCCGTCGACGTGCTCGGCATCCACTACTCGTGCGGATACACCGGCACCGACAAGGGCAAGTCCTGCCTCGACAGCGCCAACGCCCGCAACACCGGCAAGCCGCTGTGGGCGTCCGAGACCGGATCGCAGGACTACAACAACGGGGCGTTCTCCAACGTGCGCAGCTTCAACCGCGGGTACATCGACGCCCGCATGACCGGGTACCTCAACTGGCCGCTGATCGCCGCGCTCACCCCGAACCTGCGCTTCAACACCACCGGCCTGATGCTGGCCAACCAGCCGTGGTCGGGCGCGTACAGCGTCGGCAAGAACACGTGGGCGATCGCGCACACCGCCCAGTTTGCCCAGCCGGGCTGGCGCTACATCGACTCGGCCAGCGGATACCTCGGCGGCAGCCGCGACAACGGCAGCTACGTGACGCTGAAGAACAAGAAGGACTACAGCACGATCATCGAGACGATCGACGCCACGGCACCGCAGACGGTCAACGTCACGGCCACCGGCGGCCTGTCGACCGGGCCGGTGCACGTCTGGTCCACCAACCTGTCGTCCAACAACCCGGCCGACCACTTCGTACGCGAGCCGGACGTCACCCCGACCGGCGGGAAGTACACGCTCACGCTCAAGACCGGAATGGTCTACTCCATCACCACGACGACCGGCCAGGGCAAGGGCACCGCGAAAGGCCCCTCCGGGCACCCGCTCGCGCTGCCCTACTCGGACACCTTCGACGGGTACGCCGTGGGCCGGCAGGCCCGCTACCTCGCCGACATGGACGGCGCCTTCGAGATCGTCAACTGCGCTGGCGGCCGCGCCGGCCGGTGCGTACGCCAGATGGCGCCGCAGGCACCGATCCTCTGGCGCACCGGCGGCCAGCGCGACCCCAGCGCCCTGCTCGGCGACCCCGGCTGGAAGGACTACACGCTGACCGTCGACGCGCTGCTCGACCGGGCCGGCTACGTCGAACTGCAGGGCCGGGTCGGCACGCAGGGACACACGCCCAAGCAACTCAACGCGTATTTCCTGCGGGTCACCAACACCGGCGCGTGGTCGATCATCAAGAGCGACACCACCCCGACGGAGAAGGTCCTGGCCAGCGGCACGGTGAAGGCGCTCGGCGCGAACACCTGGCACACGCTCGCGCTCGGGTTCAAAGGCAGCACGATCACGGCCAGCATCGACGGCGCGAAGGTCGGCTCGGCCACCGACAGCGGCTACGCCGCCGGCCAGGTCGGGATCGCGACCAGCCAGTTCGTCAACGCCCAGTTCGACAACCTCGCCGTCACGACAGGGTCACCGGCGGGCACCCACACGATCACCAACATCAACAGCGGGTACGCGCTGAGCGTCGCCAGCGGCGGCACGCTGATCGAGCAGGCGCCCGTGGCCGGGCAGAAGTGGACCGTCACGCCCGCCGACGGCGGCTTCTACACGCTGGTCAACGCCGCAACCGGCAAGGTGCTCGCCGCGCCGTCCACGGCCAAGGGCGCGCAGCTCGAGCAGCGCACCGGGACCGGCGCTGCCACCGAGCAGTGGCGGCTCGACCCGGCCGGCGGCGGGTACACGCTGACCAACCGCGCCAGCGGGCTCGTCGCCGACGTCAACCACGCCTCCAAGGCGCCCGGCGCCGCGGTGATCCAGTGGCCCGCCAACAACGGCGCCAACCAGCAGTGGCGCCTCACGACCCCATGATCATGAAGGATTCAAGCTGCTATAGCGACCCGAGTCCTTCATGATCATGGAAGTGGCGCGGGCGCGGCAGGCGCGGGCCCGCCCGATCTGGCCGAGGTCGGCGAACGCGTCGGCGACCCGGCTGAGCGCGGCCGCCGCGCCGTGCACGTCGCCCAGCCGGCGAGCGATCAGGACCGCCTGCCGGCCGCTGGTCACCGCGCGGCGGGGACGGCCGCCGGCCCGGTACGCGGCGGCCAGGTCGGACAGCGCCTGCGCCTCCCGGTACCGGTTGCCAGCGCGGCGGGCCACCTTGCGGCTGCGCCGTTGGCACCAGGCGGCCCGGTGGTGGCGCCCCAACCCGTCCTGCGCCATGCCGAGGATGTTGAGCGCGGCACACGCGAGCAGCGGCGAGCCGATCGCCCGGTTGAGCTCCACGCTTCGTACACAGTGGACGATGGCCTCGGCGTACCGGCCGCGGCGCACCTCCACGAGCGCCAGGTTGTCCAACGCAACGCTCTCCCCGGACCGGTCGCCCAGCTCGCGCAGCAGCGCCAGGTCCTCGTCGACCAGCCGCGCCGCCTCCTCGTGCCGGCCCAGCTCGGCACAGACGAGGCTGAGGTTGTTGAGTGCCCGGCTGCGCCCGTACGGGTCGTCGAGCCCGCGCAACAGCGCGAGACTGTGGCGCAGCTCGACCTCGGCCCGGCGGTACCACTGGCGCAGGTAGGCGGCGCTGCCCAGTTCGAGCGTCGCCAGCGCGAGCGCATGGTCGTGCGCGGCGCGCCGGGCCGCGCCGGCCGCCGCCTCGGCGAGCTGCCACAGGTCGTCCCAGTACCCGCGCCGGTGCAGGAACGCACGCAGGTCGGTGACGAGCGTGGCGACCAGCATCGGGTCGATGCCGGGCGTGCGGGCCACCTGGAGACCCACGCCGATGATCGCGGTGCGCTCCCGCTCCAGCCAGGCGAGGGCGTCGGCGTTGCTGGCGAACCCGGGGCCGGTCGGCTCCGCCCCTAGCCCGGGGCCGGCTGGCTCCGGCCCGTAGCTCATCCGCCCGGGCCGCAACAATGCGTCGGCGCGCCGCACCGCCCCGGCGTAGTGGCGGGCGACCCGTTCCAGCGCCGCCCGGCGGGCCGGCGGGGACTCCGCGCGCTGGGCCTGCTCCCGGGCGAACAGGTGCAGCAGCAGGTGCGGCTGGTAGCGGCCCGGCTCGCGGGACTCCAGCAGGTGCGCGTCCACCAGCTCTTCGAGCGCCTGCTCGGCGTCGTCCACCGTGAACCCGGTGAGGGCGGCGACGACCGGCGCCGTGACGTCGGGCGCGTCGAGGAGACCCAACAGCCGGAACGGGCGCGCGTCGGGCAGCGCCGCATAGCTGACGTGGAAGCTGGCGCCGACCGGGCGCAGCTCGGACAGCCGCCGTTCCTGCCGCAGCAGCCGGTCGGCGAGGGTGCGCACGGTCCAGCCCGGCCGGCTGGCCAGCCGCACGCCGGCGACGCGTACCGCGAGGGGCAGCCCCGCACAGGCGGCGACCACGTCGGCGGCGGCCGCGGGGTCGTCGGCGAGCCGGTCCGCGCCGACGATGCGGGCGAGCAGCGCACCGGCCTCGTCGGGGGCGAGGACGTCGAGGCCGAGTATCCGCGCGCCGGCCGGATGGCCGAGCCGTGCGCGGCTGGTGACCAGGACCGCGCTGTCGCCGACACCGGGCAGCAGCGGCGCGACCTGGGCGGCGTCCCGGGCGTCGTCGAGCACGATCAGGATCCGCCGCTCGCTGAGCCGGGTGCGCCACAGGGCGGCGCGCCGGTCGAGCGGGGCCGGGATGTCGGCCGGGGCGACTCCGAGGTCCTGGAGAAACCGGGCCAGCACCTCGTCGGCACGCTCCGGCCGCTGCCCGGCGCCCCGCAGGTCGGCGTAGAGCTGGCCGTCCGGGAACACCCGCCGGGTCAGGTGCGCGGCGTGCACCGCGAGGCTGGTCTTGCCCACGCCGGCGCAGCCGGTCAGCACCGTGTGCTCGCGGCGGACCAGCCAGCCGGTGACCGTCGCGACCTCGACCACCCGGCCAGTGAAGTCGGCCAGGTCGGCCGGCAGCTGGACCGGCACCGACCTGACCGGCAGCCGCAGTCCCGGGTCGGCGGTGAGGATCCGGTGGTGCAGGTGGCGCAGCTCCGCCCCGGGCTCGATGCCCAGGTCGTCGGCGAGCGTGCGGCGGGCGTCGGCGAAGACGGCGAGCGCCTCCGCCTGCCGGCCGGCGCGGTGGAGCGCGAGCATCAGCAGGGCCCGTAGGCGTTCCCGATAGGGGTGCGCGGCCACGAGCCGGGTCAGCTCGGCCACCCGGTCGGCGTGCTCGCCCAGGGCCAGGCCCAGCTCGATGCGGCGCTCGAGGACGGTCAGCCGCCGCTCGACGAGCCGCCCCCGCTCCGCCGCCGCGAACGGTCCGGGCAGCCCGTCGAGGGGCTGGCCGCGCCACAGCGCGAGCGCCTGGTCCAGCGTGTCGGCCTGACCGCCGGCCGCCAGCCGCTCGAACCGGTCGAGGTCGAGCTGGTCGGGCCCGCGGCGCAGCGCGTACCCGGCGCCCGTGGAGGTGAGCACCTCGCCGGCGCCCCGGCGGGTGCGGCCGGGTTCGAGTGCCCGTCGCAGCCGGGCCACGTAGGTGGCGACCAGGTTGGGCGCGGTCGGCGGCGCCTGCTCGCCCCACACGCCGTCGATGATCTCGTCGCGGGACACCGGCCGGTTGTCGCCGAGCAGCAGGACGGCGAGGACGGCGCGCTGCTTCGCCGGCCCGAGCGGCACGTCGGCATTCCCGCGGGCCGCGCTGACCGGGCCGAGCACGCTGAACCGCAGCGAGGTCACGGCCCGGACTATATCGACGTTTGTGAACCATCGCGGGCCATCAGCACGACGGCGTGGAGGGGCGACCGGCTGGTCCCGGCCGAGATCCGCTGCCGGCACCGATCGTCAACCTCGCCGAGCACATGGGTGTGCGAGGCGGTTTCGCTCCCTCCTGCATCGCATCAATGGGGGCTCGCGGCTGTTCCTGTCCGAGTTACGTCCGTGCCGCACTCAGCGCGCGGGCGGTATGCGGCGCGAAGCAGCCCGATGTCCGAAACCTGGCGGGCGGTTGCGTCGGCTGACCACCCTGCCACAGCGGCGCTGACCCCCAGGGGATAACCCTGACCAGGGTCGGACACCGCGCCCACAGTGGATCCGGGGCCGCGCAGGGCTTCTCCCGGATGTCCGGGGACCGTCTTATCCATAGCGTCATTGGCGTCTTCGATGAGCATTCCCCCGGAAGGACTCCACAGTGGACGCCCGGCCAACGACACGTCCCGCACACCGCGGTCCCAAGCGACCCCTGACCGTCCGGGTGGCGCGCTGGAGCGCCACCCACCCGTGGCGCGCGATGGCGCTTTGGACGCTGTTCGTCGCGCTATGTTTCACGCTCGGCAACGTCGCCGGCTTACAAAAGACCACGGACCAGGACGAAGCGATAGGCGAGGCCGGTCGCGCCGGTCTCATCGCGGACCAGGCCCACTTCAACGACCCGGCCACCGAAAACATCCTCATCACCGCACGGTCCGGCAGCCTGGACCAGACCACCGCGAAGTCGGCGGCCGACGACGCACTGGTCCGGTTCAAGAGCCAGCAGGACGTCACGAAGGTGGACGGCCCGGTTCCCGCCAGCAACGGGGAGGCGCTGCTCGTCGTGGTCACGATGTCCGGTGACCCGAAGACCGCCTCCGATCGGGTGCAGCCGCTACGCGACCTCACCGCGCAGATCCAGCGGGACCACCCGGCGGTGCGCGTGGAGGAGACCGGCGGCCCGTCCATCGACAAGGCGCTCAACGAGACGATCGGCAAAGACTTCCAGAAGGCGGAGCTGCTGAGCCTGCCGGCCACGCTGATCATCCTGCTGGTCGCGTTCGGCGCGCTGATCGCCGCCGGCGTGCCGGTGGTCCTCGCGATCACCTCGGTCGTCGGCGCGCTCGGGCTGTCCAACCTCGCGTCGCACCTGGTCCCGGGCACCGACACGACGAGCAGCGTCATCCTGCTGATCGGCATGGCCGTCGGCGTCGACTACTCGCTGTTCTACCTGCGCCGCGAACGAGAGGAGCGGGCGCGCGGGAAGTCCCACCTCGACGCCGTCGAGTTGGCCGCCGAGACGTCCGGGCACGCCGTCGTCGTCTCCGGCGTCGCCGTGATCATCGCGATGGCCGGCCTGTTCCTGGCCCGCGACGCGGTCTTCTCCTCGCTCGCGATGGGTTCGATCATGGTCGTGCTCGTCGCCGTCATCGGTTCGCTGACCGTGCTGCCGGCGATCCTGGCGAAGCTCGGCCGTTGGGTGGACAAGCTGCGGGTACCGGTGCTGTGGCGCCTGACGGCCCGCCGAAGCGAGCCGAAGCTGTGGCCGGCGATCCTGCGCCCCGCGCTGCGCGCTCCCCTGGCCACGCTGGTCATCTCGGTCGTCGCCCTGCTCGCGCTTGCCGCGCCGGCGCTGAACATGAAGCTGAAGTTCCCGGGCAGCGAGGACCTGCCGCGTACGACGGCGCCGATGCAGGCCTACGACCGGCTGACGGCGGCGTACCCGAGCACCGGCACCACCCACCTCATCGCGGTGAAGGCTCCGGCGGCGAAGGCCGACGAGGTCAGGGCCGCGCTGGGCGACCTGGCCAAGCGGGCGGCCGGCGACAAGCTGTTCGCCGTCGACGACCGGCTGGAGATCCGCACCTCCGCCGACGGGCGCATCACCACCATGGAGCTGGCCACCCCGTACGCCGGCCGGAGCCGGGAGGCGACCGACTCGCTGGCGAAGGTCCGCACCGACCTGGCCCCGGCCACGATCGGCACGGTGGCCGGCGCGGACTACGCGGTCGGCGGGTTCGTCGCGGCCAGCGTCGACTACGCGGCGCACGTCAAGGAAAAGCTGCCGATCGTCATCGGGTTCGTGCTGCTGCTGACGTTCCTCGTGATGGCGTACGTGTTCCGCTCGCTCGTCGTCGCGCTGACCGCGATCGGGTTGAACCTGCTCTCCGCCGGCGCCGCATACGGCCTGGTGACGCTGGTGTTCCAGGGCACTTGGGCGGAGGGCATCCTCGGCTTCCGCACGATCGACGCTGTGGTGTCCTGGCTGCCGCTGTTCCTGTTCGTGGTGCTCTTCGGGCTGTCGATGGACTACCACGTCTTCGTCGTCAGCCGCATCCGCGAGGCGGTGCGCGCCGGCATGCCCAACCGGCAGGCCGTGGCACACGGCATCACCACCTCGGCCGGCACGGTCACCAGCGCGGCCCTGGTCATGGTGGCGGTGTTCAGCATCTTCGCCACGCTGAGCACGATCGACATGAAGCAGCTCGGCGTCGGCCTGGCGGCGGCGATCCTGCTCGACGCGACGATCATCCGCGCGGTGGTGCTGCCGTCGCTGATGGCGCTGCTCGGCCGGGCCAACTGGTGGGCACCCCGCTTCATGCGCCGGCCCGAGGACGACGGCGCCACGCCCGTCGAGGTCCAGCCCGAGCGGCGGGAACTCACGCCGGTCGGTTAGCCACAACGGGGGTACGGGCGGGAGCGTCACCAGGCGCTCCCGCCCGTAGTGCGTTGCGGCGCGTCGTGTGTTACCGGCCCAGCCGGGCGCGCAGCGTGCCGGCCAGCTCGGTGACCTCTTCGATGCGCATGGCCAGCGCCACCGCGACGTACCCGCCGACGAGGACCACGCCGCCGACGACGAGCTGCGCGATGTTGGCGAGCTTGCCGTCCCCGAGCAGCGCGAAGAGGCCCCAGACCACCAGCGCCGCCGGGAGCGCGCCGGCCGCGCTCGCCGCGCTCAGGCGCAGCAGCGTCGTGCCGACCCGGCGCAGCCCGAGTGCCCCGATCCGCTGGCGCAGCAGCCAGTACCCGATCGCGACGGCGAGCAGGTAGGAGACGGTGTTGCCGACCATCAGCCCGGCGGCCACCCACAGCGCGGGCAGCACCGCGTACAGCAGCAGCTGGACCAGGATCCGCAGGCCCACGACGGGCAGGTTGATCAGCGCCGGTGTCCTGGTGTCCGGCATCGCGTAGAACGCGCCGAGCTGCAGCTGACTGATCGCGAACGGGACCAGCCCGAGGCCGGCCGCGGCGATCACCCAGCCGGTCGCGACCGCGTTGTGATGGCCGTACCGCCCCCAGTCGAACAGCGTCACGCCGAGCGGGCGGCCGAGCACCAGGTAGGCGGCCGTGGCGGGGACCAGGATGACGGCGGACAGGCGGGTGCCGGCCGACAGCTGATCGCGCAGGTCGGCCCAGCGCTTCCCGGCGGCCGCCGCGGACATGCGCGGCATCAGCGCGGTCAGGATCGACACCGCGACGATCCCGTGCGCCATCGAGAAGATCAGGAACGAGTTGAGGAAGATCGCCGGACCGGGGCCGGCCTGGTCGCCGGCCAGCTTGGCGAGCTTGAGCATGACGACCACGCCGATCTGGCTGACCAGCACGTACCCCAGCATCCAGCCGCTGATCCGGGCGAGCTCGCGCAGGTGCAGCTCGCGGATCTCCCAGCGCCACTTCCAGCGGAACCCGACTTTGCGCAGCGCGGGCCACAGCCCGGTGGCCTGGATGACGATGCCGAGCGTCGTGCCGATGCCCAGGACGAGGATCTGGGCGATGGTCACGTTCTGCGGGGTCAGGAGGTCGGCGGCGGGCAGCAGCGCGAAGACCGCGGCCGTCAGGGTGACCACGACGTTGTTGAGGATCGGGGTCCACATCGGGGCGGCGAAGTGCCCCCGGGTGTTGAGCACGGCGGCGAGCAGCGCGGCGACGCCGTAGAAGAAGATCTCCGGCAGCAGCAGGTAGCCCAGCACGGTGACCAGGTGCCGGTCCTCCGCGCGCCTCGCCAAGATCGTAGCGAGCACCGGGGCCGCCAGGACCGCGACGACGGTCGCGCCGGCGAGGAAGACGGTGGCCGCCGTCAGCAGCCGCTGGGTGTATGCCTCGCCCCGGTCGGCGTCGGTGGTGCGGGCGCGCACCAGCAGCGGCACGATCACGCTGGAAAGCACGCCGCCGAGCAGCAGCTCGTAGACCATGTTGGGCAGCGTGTTGGCGAGGTTGTAGTCGTCGGCGAAGGCCGCCCCGCCGATCGCCGCCGCGATCGCCACGGTGCGCACGAAGCCGGTGACCCGGCTGACGATGCTACCGACCGCCATCATCGCGCTGTTGCGGGCCACTGAGCCGGCGTCGTCCTCGTCCGGCCCGCCCCCGCCGGCCGGCGGACCGCCCGGGCCACCGGGGCCGGCGCTGCCACCCGGGCCACCCGGGCCGGAAGTCACGGTCGGTAACACCACGGTCGCGTCCCGATCGAACGGATTGTCTTCCGGCCGCACGACCGGCAGCGCGACCGTGGCATCGGGGTCGAATGATCGCCGATCACCGTAATCCGCCCTGCCGGTCATGCGCTGAACCTTAACCAACCGCGCCCAGAGCCTCCGTCGGGGACAGTCGGGCGGCCCGCCATGCGGGGTACAGGCCGGCCACCGCGCCGATGACGACCGTGGCGGCGACGCCGCCGGCCGACGCCCACGCCGGCACCACCGACGGCCAGTCCTGGTACCCGGCGTAGACGGCGGTCACGCCGATCCCGGCGAGCACCCCGCCGAGCCCGCCGAGCACCGCGAGCAGCAGCGATTCGACCAGGAACTGCAGGCGGATCTGTCCCCGGGTGGCGCCAAGCGAACGGCGCAGACCGATCTCGGCACGCCGCTCCAGCACCGAGATGACCATGGTGTTGGCCACCCCGACCCCGCCGACCAGCAGCGCGACCGCGCCCAGCCCCAGCAGCAGCCCGCTCAGAGTGTCGTCGGTGGCCTGCCGGGCGGCGAGCGCGTCCGACGGCCGGGACACCTGCACCTCGTTCGGGTGCTCCGGGTTGGCGGTCGCCGCCAGTACCGCCTGCACCTGGCTGACCGAGTCGTCGCGGGTACGGGTGTAGACCGTCGTCGGGTACCCGTCGAAGGACAGCTCGTGCGCCGCCACCGGCCAGCCGATCAGCGCGGCCGAGTCCAGCTCGGGGGCGAGCGGCACCGGCGCGAGCAGCCCGACCACCGTGAACCACTGCCCGCCCAGCCACACCTGCACGCCGGCGGCGCCGATCCCGAGACGCGCGGCGGCCTTCGCGCCCAACACCACCGCCGGGTACCGCTCGGTGGCCGCGTTCAGCCAGGTGCCGCTCGCGACCCGGGCGCCGACCGTGCCCAGCAGGTCGGTACGCGCGGCGAGAACCGCGATGCTGCCGGTCTCGCCGCTCGGGATCTCGTCGTTGCGGTACACGTGCGCGCCGCGCACCACGCCAGTGGCCGTCACCGAGGTCACCGGCCCGATCCGGCTGATCATCGGGATCGTCTCGGCCGGCAGGTGCGACGCCTCCCCGAAGATCGACTGGCCGGGCGCCGCGCGCAGCAGGTTGGTGCCCAGCCGCGCCAGCTCCCGGTCGAGGTTCTCCCGGCTGGACGTGGCGATCCCGACCACCGAGATCATCGCCGCGATGCCGATCGCGATGCCCAGCGCGGAGAGCACCACGCGCAGCGGCCTGGTCCGCAGCCCGGCGGCACCGACCCGCGCGACGTCGGCCGGGCTCAGCCGGGCCGGCGTGAGGTTCCCGGTCACGACACCACCCGCCCGTCGCGCATTTCCACCCGCCGGGGCAGGCTGGCCGCCACGTCCCGGTCGTGGGTGATCACCACGACCGTGGTCCCGCCCGCGTGCAGTTCCCGCAGCAGGTCGATCACTCCGGCACCGGAGGCCGAGTCGAGGTTGCCGGTCGGCTCGTCGGCGAGCAGCAGCGGCGGCCCGCCGACGACGGCCCGTGCGATCGCGACCCGCTGCTTCTCCCCGCCGGAGAGCTGGTGCGGGCGATGGTCGAGGCGGTGCTCGAGCCCGACCCGGCGCAGCGCGGCGACCGCACGCCGGCGCCGCTCCCGCCGCCCGACCCCGGCGTACAGGAGGCCGTCGGCGACGTTGTCCACCGCCGGCACGCCGCCGGCGAGGTGGAACTGCTGGAAGACAAATCCGACGGTACGGGCACGCAGCGCCGACAGTTGCCGGTCGGACAGGGTGGCGACGTCCCGGCCGGCGATCTCCACCCGGCCGGTCGACGGCCGATCCAGCGTGCCCAGCAGGTGCAGCATCGTGGACTTGCCCGACCCGGACGGCCCGACCACGGCGATCAACTCCCCGTACCCGATCCGAAGCGACACCCCGTCGAGCGCCCGCACCCCACCCGGGTAGCTCTTGGTCACCCCGTCGAGCCCCGCCAGCGAGGTTGTGGTTTCCGGTGCGCGGCGCTCCGCGTCTTTTGGTTCGCTTCGCTCCGCGCCCTGTGCGCCCTCTTCCCTCGGCCCCGCGCCCCGACTCCGTCGGCGCGTTGCCTCAGTCCAGAGGCCGCGGCGCTCCGCTGCGCTCACTTGGGGACTCCAACCGTCGTGCCGGCGGCGATGCCCTCGCCACTGATCTCGACCCGGCCGCCGGCGAACATGCCGGTCTTCACGGCGACGTACCGGCTGGTCGAGCCCTCGACGACCTGCACGCCGTAGCCGCCTTCGGCGAGGGCGACCAACGCCGCCACCGGTACCGTCAGCACGTCCTGGGCCTGCGCGGACACCAGCGTGACGTCGACAGGTGCCTGGTCCAGCCCGCCCAGGGCGCTCTGGTCGGCGAGGTCGACCACGACCTGGATGGTCGCGGGGCTGCCCTGCTGGCCGGCGGTGGCCACTGACCCGACGCTGGCCACCGTGCCGTTCAGCGTCCGGTTGTCGGGCAGGGTCACGGTGGCGGTGGTTCCCGGCTTGACGAGGCTCTGCTTGGCCACGTCGAGCGCGACCGTCACCACGCGGGTGGTGGTGGTGTAGCCGAGCAGTTGGCCGCCGGCCGGGTCGCCGAGCGCCGCCCGCACCGTGGCGACCCGGATCGCACCCGGTGCGAGCACCACGGCGGCGGGATCCACGGTGCCGGTCTCGGTCACCCCGAGGTCGTGCTGCCAGCGGCGCACCGCGCTTGCCGTGGCGCCGGTGTACCGGTCGTCGACGGTGAACCCGGTGTAGCCGAGCGCAGCGAGGTTCTCCTCCACCTCCCTGACGTCGGCGCCCTGGTCGCCGGAGTGCAGGCTCCGGTAGAGCGGCAACGTGCCGTACCACAGCGGCACCGGCGTGTTGTCGGCCCGGTAGACGGGCTGTCCACGCTGGATGGTGCTGCCCGGCGCCGGCAGCCAGGTGAGGGTGCCCCGCCCTCGCGCCGGCACGTTGACCTGGTCGCCGTACCCGAGGGTGCCGCTGACCCGGGCGGTCTGGGTCAACGTCGTCTTCGTGACCGGTGTGGTGGCCGGGGGCAGCGTGGTCGCGGCGGCCGGCTCCGGGTCGTTGCCGCCGAACCCCACTGCCGCGGCGGTGACCGCGGCGGCCACAAGCACCACGCCGCCGGCGGCCAGCAGTGCGCGCTTCACTTCGCCGTACCGATCTTGCCCGGAAGCTTGTCCTTGCAGGCCTCCTCGGCGGCGCGGAAGGCGGGGTCATCCGGCTTGAACTTGTCCGGCCCGTCACCCTTCTTGATCGTGAGCCCGCCACCGTTGGGGTCCGGATCGGGCACGTCGATGCCGTGCTCGCGCATGCACTGCGCGAACTGGCGCAGCTTCTCCAACTGCTCCGGGTTGAGGTCGGCCAGCTTGCCGGCCGGCAGGTACTTCTCGCAGGCCTTCATGGCGTCGTCATTGGCCGGCCCCGCCGAGGCCGTGATCCGGACCGAGCCGCCGTTGGGGTCCGGGTCGGGCATGTCGACGCCGTGCTCGCGCATGCACTGGACGAACTTGCGCTGCCGCTCCTCGGGGTCCTCCGAGGCACTGGGGGTTGCGCTGGCCTTCGCCCCTTTCGCGCCGGCCGTGGCGACGCCGGGTCCCTTCGATGCGCTGCCACATCCGGCCGCGAGGCTGACGGTGAGCGCGACGAGGACGGCTAATACCGCTCTTCGCATGATCGCTCCTTTCGCTCCCACCCAGTCAAGGAGCGAGCACGTCAACCTGGCGTAACCGCCGGCGTTAACGTCCGCGTTACGCCCGCGCGGGAGACGATGGGCAGGTGCGGGTACTGGTAGCCGAGGACGAGCCGCTGATCGCGGATGCGGTGGCAGAATGGCTGCGCCGCGAGGCGCTCGCCGTCGATGTGGCCTACGACGGCGACGCGGCGCTGGAACGCCTGGGGATCAACGAGTACGACGTGCTGATCCTCGACCGGGACCTGCCCGGCGTCTCCGGTGACGAGGTGTGCCAGGCGGTCGTGGAGTCGGGTGCGCCGACCCGGATCCTGATGCTCACCGCCGCCGCGGCTGTCCGGGAGCGCGTGTCGGGGCTGCGCCTGGGCGCCGACGACTACCTGACCAAGCCGTTCGCGTTCGTCGAGCTGTCGGCCCGGGTACACGCCCTGCTGCGCCGCGCCCGGCCGGCTGATCCGCCGGTCCTCTCGCGCGCCGGGCTGATGCTCGACCCGGCGCGCCGCGAGGTGTACCGGGACGGCCGGTACGTCCCGCTGTCGCGCAAGGAGTTCGCCGTGCTGGCCGAACTGCTGCGGGCCGGCGGTGGCGTCGTGTCCGCCGAGGACCTCCTGGAACGGGCCTGGGACGAGCACATCGACCCGTTCACCAACGTCGTGCGAGTCACCGTGATGAAGCTGCGACGCAAGCTCGGCGAGCCACAACTGATCGAGACCGTCCCGGGAGTGGGGTATCGCATCTCATGAGGCATCTGACTATCCGGGCGCGGTTGACCGTCCTGTACGCGGGGCTGTTCCTGGTCGCCGGCGTGATCCTGCTCGGCGTGACGTACCTGCTGGTCCAGCAGCGCCTCAACGACCAGCTCGTCAAAGGGGCGGTTGCGCTCAAGATCCCGGGCGAGTCCGGCCTGCCGGCGGCGGCGACCGGAAAGCCGTTCGTGACCTTCGCCAACGGCAAGGAGCTAACGGTTGACCAGGCTGTCGACATGATCAACCGGAAGCAGGCGCAGTTTCAGGCCGACACTCTCAACTCGCTGCTGACCCAGGGCGGGATCGCCCTGTTCGTCGTCGGGGTGGTCGCGTTCGGCTTCGCCTGGCTGATCGCCGAGCGGGCGCTGCGGCCGGTACACGAAATCACCGCGACCGCCCGACGGGTGGCCGCCGCCGCCAGCGCCCACCGGGGGCTCGGCGAACGCATCGCCCTGTCCGGTCCGCGCGACGAGATCAAGGAGCTGGCCGACACGTTCGACGACATGCTGGAACGGCTCAACCGGGCGTTCGACGGGCAGCGCCGGTTTGTCGCGAACGCCTCGCACGAGCTGCGCACCCCCCTCGCGGTCAACCGGGCCCTGGTCGAGGTCGCGATCACCCGGCCAAGCGCCAGCGCGGACGCCCAGCGGCTCGGCGAAGCCCTGATCGCCGTGAACGGCCGCCACGAGCGGCTCATCGACGGCCTGCTGACCCTGGCCGACAGCGAGAACGAGGTGACCGAGAGGACCGCTGTGGATCTACGCGATGTCGCCGCCCATGTCCTGGACCAGTGCCCGACCGGCGAGCTGGCCGTGCGGCAGGAGCTGTCCCCGGCGCCGACCGAAGGCGACCCGATCCTGCTCGAACGGCTGGTGCAGAATCTGGTGGACAACGCGGTCCGGCACAACGCGCCGGGCGGGTGGCTCGCCGTCTCGTCCGCTTCTGCAGGCGGCGTCGCCGTGCTCACCGTTTCCAACACCGGCCCGGTCGTCGCGCCCTACGACATCGACACGATCTTCGAACCGTTCCGCCGGCTCGGTGGGGACCGGGTCCGTTCGGAGCGTGGCTTCGGGCTGGGGCTGTCGATCGTGCGCGCGGTGGCGCGCGCCCACGGCGGGGAGGTTTCGGCGGTACCCCGGCCGGGTGGCGGCCTCGTGGTCACCGTCCGGCTGCCGCTTGCCGGCAACTCCCGTTGAGCGGTGCGGCGCTGTTCAAGCCGTTCATGCCTGACACCCGTTCGTGCAGGTAATACCCCTTGTCGGACGTGAGACGATGAGCCTGCGCGCGCACCTAACGGTGATTCAGGACCGATGACTCGGAACCGGGGCGCGGCCTGCTGCACGAGAGGGGCAGCCATGTCCACAAACGAAACGGGCCGAGCCTCCGTTCCGGGGCAGCGCAGGGGCGGCGGGCTCGCGCCGCGGCAGGGCGGCCGGGCGCCGGCCGCCAATCCAGCGGTCGTCGCGCAGCGGCAGGCCAGGGGTGCACAGCCCATCCTCGTCGTCACGACGGACACGCTTCCCGGATACGAGGTGCGCCATGTGCTCGGCGACGTCATCGGGGTGACGGCCCGGCCCCGCAACCCCTACGTCGAAGGCGTCAAAGCGCTCTCCGGCAAGAGTGTCGCCTCTGACGCGTCCGCCGCGGCTCTCACCCGCTGGCGCCAGGAAGCCATCGCCCGGATGGCGCAGCAGGCCCGCGAACGCGGCGCGAACGCGGTCATCGGGCTGCGGTTCGACCACCGCGACGTCACCGGCGCGTGGGGCGAGATCTGCGCCTACGGCACCGCCGTGGTCGTCGAGCCGGTGACCCAGTCCGATCCGCGCATGTTCGTGGCCTCCTGGCCCGAGTAGGCGATCGGGCCCGCCCGCCTGACATCCGTTCCCCGGATCAGGTGGTGACCCGCTGCTGCGCCTTGGCGAACTGCTCGACGATCGCGGCGCAGAACGCCGGCAGGTCGGCGGGCGATCGGCTCGTCGTGAACTGGCCGTCGACCACGACCTGCTCGTCGACGACCTCCGCGCCAGCGTTGCGCAGGTCCGTGCGGATGCTGGGCCACGAGGTGAACCGCCGCCCACGCACCACATCCGCCTCGACGAGCGTCCACGGACCGTGGCAGATCGCCGCGACCGGTTTGCCCGTCGCCACGAACGACCTGACGAAGGTCACCGCGTCGTGGTTCATCCGCAGTTGGTCGGGATTGACCACGCCGCCCGGCAGGAGCAGGGCGTCGTAATCGTCCGGCGACGCGTCGGACACCAGGCGGTCGACGGCGAACGTGCCCGCGGACTGGAGGTCGAACTGGCGGGCCTGGATCTCGCCGGGGTGGATCGAGAGCAGCTCGGTCTGCGCGCTCGCGCCATACAGGGCGCCGCGCGGCTGCTCCAGCTCCACCCGCTCCACGCCGTCGGTGGCCAGGATCGCAACCTTGCGGCCCTGGAGTGTCTGCGCCATGACTGTCTCCTCCTGACTGATCGCATGCCCGTATCGCGCCGGCGGCGGGCCACCCGCCCCGGCGGGCCGTGGACTGGGCCGCTACCCCCGGCACCGGCGGATACACGAGTCCGTCGTGGAAAGCTCGCGTGCATGCCGGAGGAGATCCGAATGCCCGAGAGCCTGGACTGGCCGTTTCCGGATCGCGAGAGCAAGCACAAGGGGACCGCGCTGGCCCACTGGGCGGAGAGGCTTCTCGATACCCGGTGAGGGTCACGGCAGACGCCGTCTGCGGGTCACGGCATCTGCCACCGCTGGTTCGAGCCGCCGTAGCAGTCCCACAAATGCAGGCGGGTGCCGTTCGCGCTGGACACCCCGACCGCATCCAGGCACCGGCCCGAGACCGGGTTCATCAGTGAACCGTCGAGCTGTGCCACCCACACCTGGTTCGCGGTCGGCGTGGGCGCGCAGTCCCACAGGTGGGTGAGGCTGCCGTTGGCGGTGTCGTATCCGGACACGTCCAGGCACTTGCCCAGCGAGCGGACAGTGCCGTCGGGTGACACGGTCCACTGCTGATCGGGGTTGCCGTTGCAGTCCCACAGCACGATCGGCGTGCCGTTGGCGGAGTTGCCGGCGGCGACGTCGACGCACTTGCCGCCTATGCCGACGAACACTCCGGGGCCACCCCGGCCGGCGGTCAGGGCAAAGGAGTCCACGTCGAAGAGGAAGCCCACACCGCCCCGATACACCAGGAACAGCGGTCCGGGCGGCCCGGCCGCCAGCAGGGTTGACACGACGGTGAAGGTGTCCCAGCTCCCGGTATTCGGCACGGCCACACTGCCCAGCAGCGTCCCGGTCGCGGATCCCGTACGCACCTCGATCCGGCCACCGGCGCCGCCCGAGGACACCCGCGCGGAGAAGGTGCGCACGTTCGCTGTCGACACTCCCGGGTACGCCGTCCAGTCGCCGTTGTCGACGTACCCGACGGTGCGGCCGGAACTGGCGCCGGCGTGCACCGCGGGCTGCACACCGGACTGCGAAGCGTACGCCTCCGCCTCGACCGGAATGCCGGGGCCCGTGGTGAACCGGAAGTCGTCCACATTGAACAGGAAGCCGGCACCACCGGCGAACACGAGATACAGCGTCGTGGTTGCGGCCGGAGCGGAGACCAGGGACGAGGCGACGTCCCGATACTGGTCCCAGCCGCCCGTAACCGGCACGGTGGCCGTACCGAGGAGGGTCCCGGTCGGCCCGTCGGCCCGTACCTCGATCCGGCCGCCCACGCCGCCGGACGCGATCCGGGCCGAGAACGACGTCGCGTTCGACAGCAGGTACGGGCGGAACGCGATCCAGGATCCGTTGCCGATGAACCCGACAACCTGGCTGCCGTGGGCCGACGCGCGTACCTCGAGTTGCACACCCGAGGCCGCGGTGAGGTGCTCGGCCTGGCGCGACCGCGGCGGGAGGATGTGTTGGGTGTGCGTGGTCAGTGCCGGCTGTCCGTTGGCGCCGCTGTCGGTGTATTCGGCGTCGAAGACCCCGTAGACGTTCGCCGCCGGGTTGTGTCCTCCGTCGGCCGGTACGGTGATCTGGCCAGTGCACCCGGTGGTCGAAGTGATCTGGTGGCCGTGCTGGTCGTGGCCGAGGAGGTAGGTGACCCGAACCCGGGCGCAGTCGATGGAGGTCTCCTCCGGGTCGGTCACGCTCACCCGGAAGGGCACGGTGTCACCGAACGAGAAGAGCTGGCCGTCCGCGGGCAGCGTGAGGTTGACCGTCGGGGCGGTGTTTCCGACCGTGACGATGACCCCGGCCGTTGCGGTCTTGGCGGTGACGTCGGTGACCGTCAGCGTCGCCGTGTACTGCCCGTTGGTGGCGTACGTGTGCGCCGGGTTGGCCTCGCTGGAGGTCCCGCCGTCGCCGAAGCTCCACGCGTACGACAACGGCCCGCCTTCGGGGTCGCTGCTCCCGGCGGACGAGAACGCCACCGGCAGCGGGCCGGTCCCGGATGTCCGGTCGGCCGCCGCACGAGCGATCGGCGCCCGGCCGCCGGGTGAATACTCGATGCGGTAGAGCCCCGAGTTGGCCGTCAGCCCGAAGCCGGTGCCGTAGTCGAGCACGTAGAGCGCGCCATCCGGGCCGAACGCCAGGTCCATGACCTGGGTACCGCGCCATGGGAAGCCGCCGATCGCACCCGGGGTGCCGTCGGCGTTGACCTCGACTGTCTTGATCCACTGTCGCCCGTACTCGCCGGCGAAGTACACCCCGTCCAGCGACTGCGGAAACTTCACCGGTGACGGGTTTGCGGCGTCGTAGCGGTATACCGGGCCACCCATTGGCGACTCCGAACCGCTGCCGAACTCGGGCGGGCTGCCCGCGTCGCCGTACTTGATCCAGGACGGGCGGGCGGGCGGCAGGTTGACCAGCCCGGTGTTGCGCGGCGACGTGTTGACCGGCGCCGCACAGTTGTATTTCGGGCCGGAGACCTCGGTCGCGAAGTCGAAGTGGTTGTACGTCTCCGCCGTGGTGTTGGTACCGGTGCAGTACGGCCAGCCGTAGTTGCCCGCGCTGGTGATGCGGTCGACCTCGACCTGGCCGCCCGGCCCCCGGTTGGGATCGGCGACGCCCGCGTCCGGCCCGAAGTCGCCGAGATAGAGGATCCCGGTGGCCTTGTCCACGCTCATCCGGAACGGGTTGCGCAGGCCCATCGCGTAGATCTCCGGCCGGGTGCCCGCGGTGCCCGGCGCAAACAGGTTGCCGGGTGGGATGGAGTATGACCCGTCGACGTTGACCTTGATCCGGAGGACCTTACCCCGCAGGTCGTTGGTGTTGGCCGCGGACCTCTGCGCGTCGAACGCCGGGTACCGGTCGGTGCGCTCGTCCAGCGGCGAGTAGCCGTCCGACTGGTACGGGTTCGTGTCGTCGCCGGTGGACAGGTACAGGTTGCCGGCCGCGTCGAAGTCGATGTCGCCACCGTTGTGGCAGCACATGCCCCGGTCGGTACGGACCTCGAGAATGGCTTTCTCGCTCGCCATGTTGAGGGTGCCGTTCGCATTGAGGATGAAACGCGATAGCCGGTTGACGCCCGCGAACGGGGCGAAGGCGGCGGCCGTGCCATTGGCCGGCGCGTCGGTGCCCGGTGTGGACAATGGCGGCGAGTAGTACAGATAGAGGGCGCGGTTGGCGGCGAAGTTCGGATCGACGCCGACGCCCTGCAATCCGTCCTCGTCGTGATCGTAAACCGGGATCCGGCCGGAGATATTCGTGTTTCCCTGGGCGTCCGTTATCCGCACCGTGCCATCGCGCGCGGTATGCAGGACGGATCGGTCCGGCAGCACGGCCAGCGCCATCGCCTCGCCCATCTCGGGAGCCCCGAAGGCGAGCGTGACCTGCTGATAGTCGGAGGCAGCGGTTACCACCGTGAGCGGGGCGGCAGTGGCTGCGACGCGGCCGGTGGACACCACGAGCAGTGGAGCGCCCAAAACGAGAGAAGCAAGCAGATGCGTGGCGAACCGGGGGAACGAGAACATGCTTCCTCCCGCGTTTCCAATGAAGACAGTTCACGTCTCGTTCAACTTTGGGGGAATCGCACGAATGGACACACGGCAGAAAATCGGGGCCGCATGGAACGCCGTGCGGCTTGCCACCGCTGGATACCCGTCGACCGGGTCCTACCACAACGGGTCAGGTCCATTGACCGGTCACTCGACGGCCGTGACATTAAGTATCGAGATGGACACGCGGGGTGTTTGATACAAGCATCAGGTGCAACCGAGCCACGGTCGGGTAGGGCGCGCCCTTGACCAGCCAGGCGGGCACTCCGCACACCCGGCGCACGACAGCAGGAGGGGCACCGTGGAGATGAAACGGACGCTGGGAGTGGCCGTCCCGGCAGGCGTCAGCGAGGACGGCATCGGCATCGTGATCGGTGACGGGCCGGTGACCGTGGACGCCTACGTCGACTTCATGTGCCCCTTCTCCCGGCGGTTCGAGCAACAGGCCGGCGCGACGCTGGACGATCTTCTCGCTGACGGGGTGATGTCTCAGCGACGAGGACCTGGTCGCGATCGGCAACGCGGTCGGGCTCGGTGGCGGCTGGTTTGCCGAGTGTGTGCTCAGCCACTCCTACATCGAGTGGCCCACCCATGTCACCGAGCAGGCCACAGCGCGCGGGGTGAACGCGACACCGACGACCCTGGTCCAGGGCGTTCCGGTGCCGGCCGATGCGCACACCATCGCGGCCGCCGTGGCGGGGGCGACCGGCTGACGGCCGCCCGCCGGAATTCGGGACTGACAAGGCAACGGCGATCCGCTAACCTGCGGTTCGCCGTTTCTATGTCGACAACGCGATCCTGCCGGGACCACGGCATCGGGACGCCGTTCAGCTCGTGCTATCGCCCTTTCGGCTTGTGCCACCGGGCGCCCAGCATCCTGCGTTGCGCACCGAAACGGCCGCCATGTAATGACGACCTGGGGGGGTTTGGCATGAGCGAACCCAGCACGCCTTCGGTGGTCTTCATCCGGCCACGCCGTCGTGGCCGCATCTCCACGAGGTGATCGCAGAATGCATCAAGCACGCCGGACCTGGGCGGCCCGCGCCCTTGTCACCGGCATCGTCGCCGCCGCCGCGCTCGGCACCGCCGGGGTTGGCCCGGCCAGCGCCGACACCACCAAACCGGCCGGCGGGACAGGTAGGAACAGCGCGGCGGCGGCAGACGCCCACGCGCTGACCAAGAGCCACAAGTACCGGCACGGTGTGGTCCCGACCCGCAAGCAGGGGACCAAGCACGCCAGCGGCAAGGCGGTCAACGCGCAGGCCCAGCTGACGTTCCAGGCCCTCGAATACTTCGGTGGCACCGACGGTGTCGGCGTGCAGACCGGCACCCCGAAGGTCTACGTGGTCTACGCCGGCAACTGGGGCACCGCGTCCACCAACGCCAAGGGCGACACCGTCTTCTCCGGTGACTACGCCGGCGTGGCCCCGGTGCAGGAGGAGTTCTTCAAGGGCGTGGGCACCAAGGGCGAGACCTGGTCGAAGGCGCAGGCCGAATACTGCCAGGGTGTCGCGAGGGGCGCCCGGTCCTGCCCGGCGGACGCCGCGCATGTCGGCGTCGCCAACGGCGGGGCGCTGGCCGGTGTCTGGTACGACACGACACCGTTGGCCGGAAACCCGGACGGCAACGCGATCGCGCAGGCGGCGATCCGGGCGGCCGGTCACTTCGGCAACACCACGGCGGCGTCCAACGAGGGCGCGCAGTACGTCATTTCGTACCCGCCGGGCGTGCGCCCCGACGGCTGGGACCCGACCGGCAACGACCCCAACGGGTCGTTCTGCGCCTGGCACGACTACAACGGCGACCCGATCCTCAGCGGCGGCCCGGCAGCCTCGCCGTACGGCAACGTCGCCTTCACCAACATGCCCTACCTGCCCGAGGCGGGCCCGGGCTGCGGCGCCAACTTCATCAGCGGCCCGCTCGACGGCGTGACGCTGGTGGGCGGCCACGAGTACGTGGAGACGCTGACCGATCCGTTCCCGCGCACCTCCTCGATCTTCCAGCCGCTTCCCGACAGCGGTGGCTGGCTGGCCCCGATCACCGACCAGAGCACCGGACAGGTGGTCGGCGCGCTGGAGAACGCGGACCTGTGCTCGTGGATCCTTCCCAAGACGCCCGGCGGCGCGATCAACCTGCGCCTGTCCACCGGTGACTTCCCGGTGCAGGGCACCTGGTCCAACGCCAAGGACTCGTGCGTCAACCCGCCGAACGCGCTGACGTCCAGCCCGGTCGTCGTGGGCCAGCCCAACGGCCAGGTCAACATCGTAGCCAACGCGGGCGGCGCGATCGTCGAGCGGCACTGGAGCCCGTCCGGCGGCTGGTCCAACTGGACCAACCTCGGTGGCGACATCACCGGCACCCCGGCCGTGTTGTACAACCCGCACAACGGCAACCTCGAGGTATACGCCAACCAGGGCGGCCACCTCGTCGAGAAGTACGGCAACGGCGGTAACTGGTCGGGGTGGCAGGACTTCGGCGGCAGCATCACCGGTGGCGTGTCGGCGTTCTACAACCCGAACAACACCAACATCGAGGTCTACACCAACCAGAGCGGCCACCTCGTCGAGAAGTACTGGGACGCGGGCACGCGCGGCTGGTCCGGCTGGGCCGACCTGGGCGGCAACTTCACGGGTACGCCGTCGGTGTTCTACAACCCCAACAACAACAACATCGAGCTCTACGTCAACGCGAACGGCCACCTGGACGAGAAGTACTGGCGCGCCAGCGACGGCGCGTGGATCGGCTTCTTCAGCCTCGGCGGCACCCTGAGCACCGACGCGACGCCCACGGTGTTCTACAACCCCAACAACAGGAACATCGAGCTCTACGTCAACGCGAACGGCCACCTCGAAGAGAAGTACTGGCGCGCCAGCGACGGCGCGTGGATCGGCTTCTTCAGCCTCGGCGGCACGCTCAACAGTGACCCGTCGGTGTTCTACAACCCCAACAACAAGAACGTCGAGCTGTACGTCAACGCGAACAGCCACCTGGACGAGAAGTACTGGCGCGCCAGCGACGGCGCGTGGATCGACTGGCAGAGCCTGGGCGGCAGCTTCACCGGCAAGCCGTCGGTGAACTTCAACGGGGTCTACCGCAACGTCGAGATCTACGTCAACTCGGGCGGCAGCCTGGCCGAGAAGTACTGGCGCGCGAGCGACGGCGCATGGATCGGCTGGGTCGACCTCTCCTACTAGTAGGAACCAACGCTGGACGCGGACCCCGGTGCTCGCCGGGTCCGCGTCCAGCGGCGTTTCATCGAAATTCTTGACTGCTTTCTTAGCTCTCGGTTAAGTCCGGTGGCAACTTCTTGCCCCGCTGAGAAATGCGGTTATCGTCAGTCCGTTCCGAAGTGGACGCGCCGGACCATCCCACTGCCAGACTCCCTTTCGGGCCGGCGCGCCATCACGCCCCCCGGAGGATGACCTCACGTGTCCGCGCGCCCAGAACAGCGCAGAAATCGCAAGCTGGCTCTCGCCATAGCGCTCGCCGCGCTGGTCCCCGCCATCGCGGTGCCGACGGTGTTCAACGCCTGGTCGGTCGCCGACGGCCAGGTCCAACCCATCAGCCACGTGCCGGCCGACCAGCCCGAGCTGGGCCTGCGCTACGCCGGCCTGACGCCCGCGAAGAAAGGCCAGCCGTGCGTCGGCGGGTACCGCGTCAGCGACGCGGGCAGCTGCTCGCACGGCCCAGACGCGCCGCCACCGGGACTGGTCGTCGACCGCGAGGTGCCGCCCGTGGCAGCGGCCGCACCCGAGCCGCAGGTGCCCGCGAAGGACACGGCGGCCGCTCCCAGCGAGAGCGACGTGACCGGCTCGGTCGCCGCCGCGGGCGTACCCGCGCTGATGCCGGACGCCACCGCGGCGGCCGCGGCGGCCGGCGGGATCGTCTGCGACGGTGACGGTGTCACCGGCAAGCGGGTGCAGGTGCTGTACGTGCGGGGCGCCGACACCGCCAGCCGCTTCGGCCAGTACCAGGAGTCCTTCCGCACCTGGTCCGCCGGCGTGGACGCCATCTACGACGCGAGCGCGCAGGAGACCGGCGGCTCCCGGCACGTGCGCTTCGTGACCACACCGGACTGCCAGGTGGACGTGCGCGAGGTCGAGGTGCCGGCCAACGCGATGAGCACGTTCGACGGCACCATCAGCGCGCTGCGCAGCCTCGGCTACAACCGGACCGACCGCAAGTACATGATGTTCGCGGACGCGAAGGTCTACTGCGGCATCGGTTCGTTCGCCGGCGACGAGCGGGCCGCGGCCAGCAACCGCAGCAACGGTGGCCCGTCCTACGGCCGCAGCGACTCCGGCTGCTGGACCCCGAGCGTCGCCGCGCACGAGCTGGGCCACAACCTGGGCGCGGTGAACAACAGCGCGCCCAACTCCAGCAAGGCCGGGCACTGCCTCGATGAGTACGACGTGATGTGCTACAACGACTCCGGCGGGCTCAAGACCCGCGTGGTGTGTGCCGACCGGGCGCACGAGCAGCGCATGGACTGCAACCACGACGACTACTACCACACCAACCCGAGCCCCAACAGCTACCTCGCCACGCACTGGAACGTCGCCAACAACGAGTTCCTGATCCGCGGGGGCGGTTCGCCGGCTCCGGCGCCGACCCCGTCGGCCAGCGCCGCACCGAGCCGATCGGCGAGCGCTTCCGCACGGCCCCAGCCTTCGGTGTCGGCGAGCGCCCGGCCAAGCGCGTCGGCGTCGGCTTCGGCCAGCACGACCGCGTCCCCGTCGGCGACACCCGGCGGTCCGCAGCGCGCCCTCCGGGTCAGCGACGTCACGACCAGCTCGGCGCGCCTGACCTGGAACCCGGCGGGCAGCGGCACCCGGTATGCCATCCAGGTGGACGGCAGGTCGCTCGGCACCGTCACGGCGACGACCGTCCGCGTCGTCGGCATGCGGCCGGACACCGAGTACCGGTTCCAGGTCTCGACGGTCGCCCAGGACGGCAGCCTCACCGCCTACACCGACGTCAGTACGGTACGCACGAAGCCGGTCACCAAGGCCGGTCGCCTCGTGTTGGGCAACGCGCTGACCGGTGTGGCGGAGCTGTTCGGCGCCCGGACCACCGATGGCACCCCGATCGTGTTGGGCCAGCGGGACGGTGCCGCCAACCAGCAGTGGAAGCTGGAGCCGGCCGGTGACGGGTTCCGGGTGCGGTCGCAGGCCACCGGCAGGTGCGTCACGGCGCCGGACACCCAGGGTGCGCCGCTGGTCCAGGGCTCCTGCGACAGTGCGCAGGTGTGGCGGATGACCAGCACGCCGTACGGCACGACTCTCGGCACGGCCGGCGGGCTCGTCGTCGGGGTGAGCACCCAGCGGTTCGGCGGCAGCCGGCTCCTGGTGCTGCAACGGCCGAACGGTGCCCGCTACCAGAGCTGGACGACGCAGGCGGGCTAGCGTCGTGTTGCTGCGACGGGCGGCGGTGCTGTGGGTGGTCGTGGCCGGGGTGCTCTTTGTCGCCCCGGTGCGCGCCGGCGCCCACAGCGCCGCCGTCCTCACGATCCACGCCGACGGGCTGGGCGCGGTGTGGGTGACCGCCGAGTGGCAGGACGGGCACCCCATCACCGAGCCGGTGGCGGCGGCCGTCACCGCCACCTCCGGCGCGGGCCAGCGGGTGGGGCCGGCGGCGCTGCGGCGCTCGGCGGAGCGGCCCGACGCCCTCACGCTGGCCGATCGGCTGGGCCCCGGCGACTGGACGGTTGTGGCCGAGATGGCCGCGCCCACCCTCGGGCGCTGCGAAGCGACGCTGCGTGTCGCGCCGGCGGCGGCCGCGTCGGAGACCGCGCACCGGTGCCCGGTCCCGGTCGCCGCCGCGCCCGCCCGGCCGCGGTCGAACTCGACGCGCCCGGCCGTGCTGGTCGTGGCGTTCGTCGCCCCGCTCGTCGCCGTCCTGATCGGACTCTTCGCGTTTCGCCACCGGCTCGGCCTCGTCGCGCCGCCCGCCCGGAGCCGGTCACGTAAGTAGCGCGCCGGTCCGGATCGGATCCGGACCGGCGCGCCAATGACCGGTGGTGGTTACGGCAGGCTGTTCCAGCCGATCCACTGCCTGCTGGCAGCGTCCCAGTACTTCTCGGAGAGCACACCGCCGGAGTTGACGTAGAGCTCCATGTTGTGGTTGGCGCTGTCGTAGATCACCGCGACGTCGCCGGTGACGTTGCCGCCGAAGCCGACCCAGCCGATCCACTGGCCGTTGCTGGCGACCCAGTACTTCTCGACGGCCTGGCCGCCGGAGTTCGCGTATACCTCGACGTTGTTGTTGTTGGGGTTGAAGACGACCGTCGGCGTGCCGGTGATGTTGCCACCGAAGTTCTGCCAGCCGCTCCACTGGCCGGTCTGGGCAATCCAGTAGCGCTCGACGACGTTGCCGCCCTCGTTCGCGTACACCTCGATGTTGTTGTTGTTGGGGTTGTAGAACACGGCCGGGGTGCCGACGCCGTTGCCGCCGAGGGTGTTCCACCCCAGCCACTGGCCCGTGCGCGGCACCCAGTACTTCTCGACGATGGCGTTGCCGGCGTTGGCGTATACCTCGACGTTCAGGTTGTTGGGGTTGAAGAACACGACCGCCGGCCCGGTGAAGGCGTTGCCGCCGCCGAGCAGCTGCCAGCCGCTCCACTGGCCGTTGCTGTGGTTCCAGTACTTCTCGATGATGTTGCCGCCGTTGTTGGTGTAGACCTCGACGTTGTAGTTGTTCGGGTCGAAGAACACCGTGGGGTCCGTCGTCGTGGCGCTGCCCAGGTCGACCCAGCCCGACCACTGCGGCGCATCGGAGTCGAGGTTGAGGTAGTTCTCCTTGACCTGGCCGGCCGAGTTGGCATAGACCTCAAGGTTGAAGTTGTTGGGGTTGAACAGCACCGACGGCTTGCCGACGACGTCTCCGCCAAGGTGCTCCCAGTCGCTCCAGCCGAATTCCGGCGCCCATGCGCGCCACACGAGATCGCCGCCCGCGTTGGCGAACACGACCACGACGCCGCCCAGGTCCTGCACCACGGGCGTGGACGAGAGGTTGGTGACCGGCGCCTCGAGGCTCTGGGCACTCGGGGCCCGCGTCCCATGCGCCGCCTTGATGATGCGGGCCTTCGCCTTGGCGGCGGCGGCGTTCGTCAGCTTGGGGCTCGGTTGGGTGTCGGCGGCACTGGCCGGGGCCGCCCCCAGCGCGAGGGTAGCGGCTAATGCGGTCACCGCACCCACACCAGCCCAGGCCGGCAGGCGCCGGCCACGAAGAAGAGTCACGAGCGTCCTCCTGAATAGGGGTCGGCGTCGATGGTAGGAGGTCTGTCCAAACGGTGCCGTCCCATTTACCCGACGCCTCCACGGTGGCCGTCCATATAGGAAGGGCCGGGGCACGCACTGCGGCCCCGGCCCTCCCACGTCTAGCTCAGATCGTCAGCCCACCCAGCGTGGCGGCCCCTTCGGCAGCCGCGGCTGCAGCGAGCTGACCTGCGGGCCGGTCGGCGGCTCGACACCGGCGCAGTGGGTGCCGCGCGCCGGTGCCTGCCCGGTGATCAGGTACCGGTCGGTGGCGTCGGTGACGCAGGTGCTGCCCTTCCAGTACACGCCGTGCCCCCAGCCGTCGTACGTCAGCAGAACGGCACCGGACTGGCGCGCCGCATTCGTCGCCCACTCGTACGGTGTGGCCGGGTCGTACCGGCTGTTGACCATCAGGATCGGCGGCGCGCCCTTCACCCGCAGCGGCTCCTGCGGGTTGCGCACCCGCGCCGGCCAGTCGACACACGCCAGGGTCGCGCCCCAGGCCAGCGGCGACAGCTTCATGTCCGGCGCCACGAAGGACAGACCCAGCCGGTACGCCTGAAGCTCGGCGACGTTGTGCACCGGCAGCCGCCAGTCCTGGCAGAAGATCGAAGCGAACGGGTCGTGGACCGGCTCCTCGGCGAACTTCTTCGCCTGTGCCGTGACCGCCGGGTCGGCCTTTCCCGTCCACAGTTGCGCGTGCATCTGTGACAGCTGCTTCCAGGCCGGCCCGTAGAACGCGCCGTTGGTCATGGCGAGCAGCTGGAACGCCGGGATCTTTTCGGTCGTGCCGGGCCAGATCAGCTCCCCGCGCTCGGCCCGGGCGTACAGCTCCGCGAAGACGCGGCGCACGTCCTGCCCGTGCAGTGCGCACTCGGTCGAGCGCTGGCACCAGGCCACGTACTGATCGAAGTTCTCCTGCGCGCCCTTCGACTCGCTGCGCAGGAAGCTCCAGGTGGTGGCCTGGCTGTGGTCCATGTTGCTGTCGAGCACCAGAGCGCGGACGCTGTGCGGGAACATCTGCGCGTACTGCTGGCCCATCAGCGTGCCGTAGGAGATGCCGTAGTAGGTCAGCTTGCGCTCGCCCAGCGCGGCCCGGATGGCGTCCATGTCGCGGACGACACTCTTGTTGTCCAGGAAGTCGAACAGCGGCCCGGTCAGCGTCCGGCAGCTCTCGCCGAGCGCCCGGTTGTGCTCGGCGGTCTGGCGGAACTGTTCGGCGGTGCTGGGCACCGGCTCGGTCGGCGTGAAGGCGAGATCCGCGTCGCACAGGACGGGATGGCTGCCGCCCACGCCCCGCGGGTCGAACCCGACCAGGTCGAAGCGGCGGTGCACCTCCGGCGAGAAGAAGGGTTCCCCGCCTTTGGCCACATCGACGCCGGAGCCGCCGGGACCGCCCGGGTCGATCAGGATGGAACCGATGCGGGCGACCGGGTCGGTCGCCTTCTGGCGTGCCAGCGCGATCTCGATCGTCGGCCCGTGCGGCCGCGACCAGTCGATCGGCACGGTCACGGTGCCGCAGTCCACGTTCGGGACGTCCGGACAGGGCTTCCAGTCGACCTTCCCGGTCGCGTGGCTGGGCTCCGGCGGCTCAGCGTATGCCGGTGTGATCGCGGCCCCGAGCGCGACCGCGGTCGCCAGCGCGGTGAGCGCGCCTCCGACGCGGACTTGTCGTCTCATGCCATACCTCCCCATTGCGGCTTGGACGTGCTGGACGCTGTCAGAACGGGACGGACAGCGCATCAGCCACGAGTAGTACCAGTGGGAGGCAAGAGTCATACCTGGACATGAGTCCGGTTCAGCCGTCGGTTGGCTGCCGCTCCCGGTCGCGCGCCTCGGCCGCAAAGGTGGCCGCGAGCTGCTCCTGCTGGACCTGAGCGCCGCGGCGCGCCCGCACCGCGCTGATGATGCCGAGGATCGGCCCGAGAAGCACCCAGAACGAAAAGGTGATCTTTCCGCCTTCGAAGATGAACAGAAGATAGACGGCGTACGCGAGGAGACCGGCGCCGAGCAGCGCCTCGATCACGCGGGCGCCGACACCCTGCCGGAAGCCGACCCCGGCCAGGACGAACATGGTCAGTCCACTGAGGACGAGCAGGGCGACATAGGCGAGAACGATACTGACGGGCAACATCTCGTACTCCCGGACGAAGGGTCGAAGGGCGCCCACCTTATCGAAATCGTCACGTTCCCGATGGCCCCTTTTCGATCCCCCGCGCCCGCCCCCGCCGCGTCGATCTAGGAGACGTGGAGGTACAAAGTGGACAGAACCAGCCCGACGTCTCCTAGATCGACGAGCGGGACGCGACGCGCGACGGATCCAGCGTGCACGACGACCGCCTCGCCTGAGTCGCCGGGCGCCGGCTCGTAGTACGCGATACCCGGGCCGGTCACCGCCACCTTGGCCGCGTCGAGCCGCCGGAAAAGTTCCGGATAGAGCGGCTGGATGACGGGCCCGATGTGCTTGCCCTCATAGCTGGTGGCGATGCCGGTCAGCTCCGCGACGCGGACCGGTGCGACTTCCTTGAGCACGACGTCCTCGGTGTTCATGTGGTCAAGGCCCGGTCCTGCCGCGTACCGACCTTCCAACGGAATGTCGCCCACCGTCCCGGTCAAGGATGGGTACACAACGGACCGGGTCGGCGTTGACGGCCTGGGGAGGATTTCGGGGTCTACGACACGCCCGGCACACGTTCTTCGGCGGCTTTCCGGCGACCTGAGCGTTACGGGCCTCGGGTGGTTCACCGATCGGAGCGGGGATCCGCTCGACGTTAAGGACATGGATCCGCACTACAAACACGAGCACGTGCCGGGTCATCCGGACAACCCGTGGGCACGGGATATGTGGGGCAATCCGACAGACAGGGCGGTCAAGCATTTCGACGATGAAACGCGGGAGGCGCACCGCCTGTTCGTTGACGGCGACGGTAACCTCCGCCGGGCGTCCGACGGTTCCCTCTTCGACACCCAGCGCGGCGTCACGCACTGGTCTAGAAACGAGGGCGGTGGGCGTACATGGCGGCAAAATCATCGACTTGACGGACCGGAGCGGGCATTACGCGCCACCGACGACCCTCAACGACCAAGCGCGCGATGAGCTTCGACGGCAGGGTCTCAACACGGACGGCATGAAGAAGTTCGACTTCGATGGAAACGAGCGGTAACGATGACGCCGACGAACCCCGGGACCTGGCCGATCAACGAGATCCTCTACGGCGTGCAGTTCGATCCGCTGAACGAGCGCACGGTCGACGGCGTGGCGCAAGCGATGGTCGACCACCGCTACCTCGTGAGCGGTCCAGCCGCGTACTTGGCGGCGATCGAGCAGGCCCTTCGCAGTGACGCGGTGCTCACTGACGCGCTACGAACGCGCCATTCCGAGGAATCGTTCCGGGCGTTTCTGGAAAAGTTGCGCGATCGCTTGCTGGCGTTGAAGCCGTGGCCCGAGCCGCGCTTTCGCAAGCTTCCCGTCTCCGAATGGGAGAGTTTTGGCGAAGCGAAAGCCATCGCCAGAATCCCGGATCTCCACCCCTCGACGGTCGCTGAGCGCCTGCCGTCGATCTTCGATGATGTCCGGATCGGCGAAAGCAGCCTGCCTGTGTTGGTACTGCGATTGGGTACCGGCGAGACCGTTTGCCCTCATGGGATCGACCGATCCCAAAGCGCGAGGGGTGGCGCTGCTGCAGCGCGATCCCGGAGATCCGGACGAGGTGATCGCGCATTTCCGCGAACTGGCTGGCTTTTCGCCAGAGGAGGTTGTCCCGCTGAGCGAGTAACGGTCCGAGATCGGTGGCGGCAGGCTGAGTTTCTCGGAGTACCGCTGCGGCATGTTCCGTTCGTGGCCGGTTACCTGTGGGAGCAGTCCGCCAGGCTTTGTACCCCTGCCACTACGAGTCGGTCGCGACCTGCCGGTCAGCGTGACCTGCGCTCGGGTCCGCCGGCGTCCACCTTCCGTATCGCGTAGGCGCTGCTGCCGGGACTCGTCTGTCTCGCGGCCCGGTCAGCAACGCTCGTCCCGTACAGAATCTTGCCTTGACCATGCGACATACCTCAACGACTATTGAGTCAATGGACGTTGAGCTTTCCTCGGACCTGGTGGCGCGGGCGCGTCTCCACGCGGCGCTTGGCGAGCCGGCGCGCTTGGCCATCGTTGACACCCTCGCCCTGGGCGACGCGTCTCCAGGCGAGATCCGCCACGCGCTCGGCCTGACAACCAATCTGATCGCCCATCATCTGAAGGTCCTGCAGGAAGCCGGGATCATCGAGCGGTCCCGGTCGGAAGGCGACCGGCGCCGCACCTACCTGCGGCTGTGCACGGAAGTCCTCGCCGGGCTGACTCCCGTCCGGTTGCGGGAGGTGCCCCGGGTGGTGTTCGTGTGCACCCAAAACTCGGCCCGTTCGCAGCTCGCCGCGGCACTGTGGCGCCGCCGCAGCCCGATTCCCGCCGCCGCCGCCGGGACGAAGCCGGCCGCCCGCATCCATCCCCGCGCCGTGGCGGTCGGCCGCCGGCACGGCCTGGCTCTCGGCACCGCCGCCACCAGCCACGTCCGGGACGTGCTGCGCCCGGACGACCTGGTCATCGCCGTCTGCGACAACGCCCACGAGCAACTGCCCGCCCCACCCGGGCGGCGGCTGCACTGGTCGGTGCCCGATCCGGCGCCCGCCAACACCGATGCGGCGTTCGAGGCCGCCTACACCGACATCGCTGCGCGCGTCGACCGTCTCGCGCCCGCCCTCAAGCCCAGGAGTTGACCATGACCGACACCACCGGCTACACCGTCGAGAAGCTGTCCGTCGACCAGCAACTTGCCCTGCGAACGGCCGCCAAGCGTCTGGAAGAACAGTTCACCGACATCTTCGGCCGGGAGACCATCGAGCGGTTCCTGCACTCCAGCTACGACCAGTTCGCCGTGCGTAGCACGGTGGCCAACTTCCTGCCGCTGCTCGCCGAGCGCTTCGCCCGCCAACGCCTGCACGCCCTCGCCAAGGTCGAAGGGCTGCACAACGACGGCCGTCCGGTGGTGTTGTTCCTGTGCACGCACAACGCCGGCCGCTCGCAGATGGCCCTCGGCTTCTTCCAGCACCTCGCCGGCGACCGGGTGGTCGCCTGGTCCGGCGGCTCCGAGCCGGGCACCGAAATCAACCCGTCCGCGATCAGCGCGATGGCCGAACGCGGCATCGACATCACCGGCGAGTTCCCCAAGCCGTGGACCGACGAGGTCGTCCGGGCCGCCGACGTCGTGGTCACCATGGGCTGCGGCGACGCCTGCCCCATCTTCCCCGGTAAGCGCTACCTCAACTGGATCCTCGACGATCCCGCCGGGCAGGGCCTCGCAGAGGTCCGGCCGATCCGCGACGAAATCGAACGCCGCGTCCGCACACTCCTCGACGAAATCGGCGTGCCCGCCACCGCCTGACCACGACCGGGCCCTCGGCCCTTGCCAACGACAACACCCGGCCTGATCTGCGACCGGAAAGGCTGACCGGCCGGGTCACGGGTCGGCAGGCGGCGCGAGCTGATGCAGCCGGGCCGCGCGCAGCGCGAGGTAGCGCTGCTCGGGCACGCTCGCGGTCATCCTCGCCGCCCGCAGGTAGGACTCGCGCGCTGCGACCGTGTCGCCCGCACGTTCGAGCAGGTGCGCCCGCACCGCTTCGAGGCGGTGCGTGTGCGCCATCCGGTCGTCCGCGTCGAGCGTGCCGAGCAGGGCGAGCCCGGCCTTCGGGCCGTGCACCATGGCCAGGGCGACCGCGCGGCTGAGAGTAACCAGGGGTCCCGGCGCCACCTGGGCGAGCACCTCGTACAGCGCGAGGATCTGCGGCCAGTCGGTCTGCTCGGCGGTCGGGGCCTCGTCGTGCACCGCGGCGATCGCTGCCTGCAGCTGGTAGGGACCGACCGGGACGGTGCCCAGGGTCCTGGTGAGCAGCGCCAGGCCGTCGGCGATCGCGGCGGCATCCCAGAGCTCGCGGCGTTGTTCGGCGAGCGGCACGATCGACCCCTCGGCGTCGGTCCTGGCCGCCCGGCGCGCGTCCGTCAGGAGCATCAGCGCGAGCAGCCCGGCGACCTCGCCCTCCTCTGGCAGCAGGCGGTGCAGCAGACGCGCGAGCCGGATGGCCTCCGCGGTCAGGTCGGCCCGGTGCAGGCTTGGCCCTGAGCTGGTCGTGTACCCCTCGTTGAAGACGAGGTAGAGCACATGTAGGACCACGCCTAGCCGCTCGGTCCGCTCCGGCTCCGCCGGCAGCTCGAAGCGGGCGCCGGCGCTTTTGATGCGCTGCTTGGCCCGGCTGATGCGCTGCGCCATCGTGGCCTCGGGAACCAGGAACGCGGCCGCGATCTCGGTGGTCGTCAGGCCGCCGACGGCACGCAGCGTGAGCGCGAGCTGCGACGGGGGCGACAACGCGGGATGGCAGCACAGGAATAGCAGCACGAGCGTGTCATCCTGGCCGGCGGGCCTGCGGCCGGTGCCCGGGGGATCGGCGGTCGGCGCACGGCCGGCCGGATCGAGCGCCGCGGTCTCCTCGCGACGGCGCCGCGCGCTCTCGGCGCGCCACCCGTCGACCAGCGACCGGCCGGCCACGGTCAGCAGCCAGGACCGCGGCCGATCCGGCACCCCCTCGGCCGGCCACTGCAGCGCCGCCGCGAGCAGCGCCTCCTGCACGGCGTCCTCGCACGCGTCGAACTGCCCGTGCCGGCGCACCAGCGTGCCGAGGACCTGCGGCGCGAGTTCGCGCAGCAGGTCCCCGATCCGGTGGTCGGTGTTCACCGCACCGGCGGCCACGCCGGGCTACGCAGACTGCTCACAGCTGCGGGGCCTCGTCGCCGTGCATGATCCGCCGGACCTCCATGGGGTACTCGGTGTACGCGACGACCTGGGACGCGATTTCGATCGCCCGTTCCTCGTCCACGTCGACGATCCAGTAGCCGGCTAGGGACTCCTTGACCTCGGCGAACGGCCCGTCGGTCGGCACCGGGGCACCGTTTTCGAACCTGACCGTCTTGGCCTGGCTGGGGTCCACCAGCCCGTGTCCGGCGACCACCTCGCCGGCCTCCTTCAGCTCGGTGTCGAGCTTCATCATGAGCTCCTGCATGCCCGTGATCCATTCAGGTGTCCGGTCCTGCAGCGTGGCGCCCAGACCCCCGAACATCATGATCATGTACTTCATCTCAATCCCTTCGTCCGGCGCCCGGGGCGGGCGCTCACCCCCGGTCGGAGCGGTCCCCCGGTTTTCGACATCCCAGCGCGAGTTTTTTCCCGACCAGTTCCCGGCGGTTCTCCAGCCCGGTTTCAGCCGGTTCGCCGCCCGGTTCAGCTGGTCACCGCCGGGGGTGCCTGCGACGAACGCCTCGAGCCGGCCCGCGGTGGTGAGCCGCTCACACCGCCCCGCCGGCCGCCGGCACGACCGCGGCGACATCCCACGGCGCCTGCGCCACCCCGACGCGGCCCCTGCTATTCGAACCTGCAGGCTTCCGACAGCTCGGAAAGCCACCCAACGAGTACTTGGCTGGCTTGACGCGGCGGCCGTGCAACGCAACGGCGAAATCCTACTCTTCCGGGCGCACGAGGTCGCTTGCTGCGCCCGGGCATGCCGTGACCTCATCGGCTGGCTTGACTTCACGGCCCGGCCCAATGGGCGTCCACGGGGCTATCCCGCGAGGTGGCTTGGCCTTGGCGCGGACAAGGGTTGTCCGGCAGCCGTCTCGATGCACGGGAAGCCATGGCGTGGAATCCGCACCGGCGGGAAGTTCTCCCACCGCCGAGGGAATCGCGGCTCTGGCGACGGGAAACCGTGGACGGCGAATGTTGTAGACGTCAACCATCGACGGCGCCCATCGCCCCGGCCGCACACCCTGGAGACACCATGAGGATCATCCGTTGGGCCGCCGCAGCCGTCATCGGGCTCGTGGTCAGCACGCTGATCCTGGTCTTCGGTCTTCTGACGTCCGACACCGACACCTCCCGAGCTAATGGAACCAAGGCACGATGCCCGGCTCCGCATGACCGCGCGAGCCGGGCATCTATCGCTGCCGTCACGTCGACCCGTCCCGCTCCAGGATCTGCTTGAGACTGTCGAGGTTCGCGGCCACCGCGGACCTGATCCGTGCGGTCGCCCAGGGCGCGACCGCTCTCAACAGACCCGGGGTTTGCAGGTCGACGGCGTTGGTTAGGGTCGTGGCATCGCCCGTCCGGTCCAGCACGTAGGTGACCTCGGCGGGGAAGGGACCCAGCGTGCCGCGGATCGAGACCCTGCGATCGGGCTCGAACTCGGTCACCTCGAACGCTTCCTCGCTCCGGCGGGGAAGCGTCCGGGTCTGGCGGTACTGCGAGCCGACGCGCACGGGCCCGCTGGTGATCTTTCGGGTCTGGCTGATCGCGTAGTTCCACCGCGGCAGGTTCTCGAACTGGGCCAGGAACGCGAACACCGCAGCCAGCGGTCGGTCGATCGTCACCGTGTTGGTGAACGTGATCGGGCTCAATGTTCTCACCGTCAGCTTTCGAGCAGGCGCTGGGCCGCGCCCGTGTCGTGTGCCGGCAGGATGACCAGACCAGGCATGCGCTCCTTGAGCGCGAGCACCTTCTCCGTGGCTGCGACGAGGTCGCGCCGGGTGCCGACACCGGGAATCTGGCGGCGCTCGAGCAGCTCGGCTACGTAGGTGAGATCGCCGACCAGCAGCAGTGGTGACCTGTTACGCCGCCGGATGAGCAGGGACAACGAGCCGGCCGTGTGACCCGGGGTCGGGAGCAGGACGAGCGAGCCGTCGCCGGCGACGTCGAGCGCCTTGGTAAACGGCGCCAGGGCCGGGTCCCGCGTCGACTCGAGGCTGATCAGGTGCCAGTCCCGCCCCGGGATCATGACGTGCTCGCGCAGGAACCCGCGCGGTTCGGGGGCGAGGCCCGAAAGCTCCTTCCATTCCGCCGCGTTGACCAGGAGGTCCGCACGGCTCAGCTCGCGGATGCCGCCGATATGATCCTGGTCAAGGTGGGAGACTATCGCGGTGTCGACATCGGTCGCCGAGTAACCCGAGCGTGCCGAGCTGGGCGTCGAGGGTCTCTTCCGCGCCGACGTGGAACCGGGCCAGCCGGTCGTAGAGCACTCCGGTGAACGCGCCGGGAAAGTACGACTCGTCGGTGACCGATGCGCGGTCCTGTCCGGTGTCGAACACGATCAGTCCCGTCGCATGCTCGATGACGTACACGTTGATTGGCCGTGGCGGTAACCACCGGCGCGAGGTGAGCAACCACCAGTAGAGCGGCTTTCTCGTGCCGAAGGCATGTTCGGGGTGTATCTCGACGGTTCCCGTACTGACGACCGACACCGCCCTGACCGGGTCAGCTGTTCCGCCTTCTGCCCGCGATATCGCGGTGGCGATGGACATGTGGGCTCCTTCCGTCCGCTCGCCCACCTGATCGGGCGAGTCGACACGAGCCTCCGCCCCTGTCCCGAGCGTGTCAGTGACTTCGGTGGGGGGTCTGAGTAACAGAAGTCACCCGGCGGCCGGATTCCACGACTCGTCGTGCAGCCGCGCCGCATCCAGAATGTGGACGCCGTCCGCCGACGTTGCCACGAGCCCGGCAACGCGGAGGTCACGCAGGACCCGGGCCACTACCTCGCGGACCGATCCGACCGCATCCGCCAGTTCCTGTTGCGAGATGCGGGCCACCAGGCGGCCCTGCGGGCGCTGCTGTGCGGCGGCGAGATCCAGCAGATGGGCAGCCAGCCGTTGCCGCACCGAACCGAACGCGTTGATGGCGGTCTGCTGCAGAGTCTCGTAGAGCCGCCGGTTCAGCTCCTCCGCCAGCGCCCAGGCCACCGCGGCGTCACGCCGCGCCGCCGCGCGCAGGATTCGGGAGTCGATCCAGAAAAGACTCGCCTCACCGAGAGTCTGAACGCCGACGTCGGCCGGCCCTCCGACCAGGACCGCGATCCCCAGAACGTCGCCGTCGCGGGCGTAGCGAACGGTCACCTGCCGGCCCTCGGGAGAGGTCATGTAGACACGCAGCAAGCCGCGTACGACAAGCAACGTCCTGGGTGGCGAACCTTCCCGGTAGACGGTGCTGCCTGCCGGGACGTCGATACGATCCCCCGCCGCAAGCATGTCATCGACGAGGTCGGGCGGCAGCCTCCCGAGGAAGCTGCGCGCCATCGCGCCGGCGACCTCCCGGTCGGCCATGGCCCAATGATCGGGTACGCGCGCAGCGCGCGAAAGGTACCCTCGACAGCCCGCGTGAGATGCTTGGATGCTAATCCGCCTCGTGGACTGACTCGGACGGGCCGTTATGACTGCCGTTGATCCGGAAGACGTTGACCCGGAAGACGTTGTTGTGTTGATTCGCCATTCCTGGGGCGACATCGAGGCGTCATTGACCAAGTGGATGGAGATCGGTCCGGGGCTGCGGCCCGGCACGCGGCCCATCGCCGCGCGATCCCGCGCCACCGGCGAGGCATTGCCGCTGACGGTGATCCCGCTGGCATACCGCAACGACGAGGAGTCGCGCCGGCTCATCGCCGAAGGCCGCATTGCGTCTCCGTGGAGCTGACAGCTGGCGAGGCACCTCGACGATGGCGCCGCCTTCGCTAAAGGACCGTCGGCCGCTGGGCCTTCGCTCGATAGCCGGGGTGTTGGTGCGCAGCGCCTGTCGGGGAAGCCCTACACGCCCAGCGAAGGTAGCGTCGAAGTACGGCGGGTGTCAGCGGGAGAGGCCGGCACCCGCCCCCAGGTCCTCTCCCCTGGAAGGTGTACCCCGTGGACAGCAGCACGTCGCTCGGACGACGCCTGGCCAACCTCCGCAGACGGCGCGATCTGCACCAGCAGCAGCTGGCCGACATTGCCGACGTCTCCGTCGACACGATCCGCAAGCTTGAGCAGGGCCAGCGGCACTCCGCACGCCTTGACACCGTCAACCGGCTCGCGGAAGCCCTCGACGTCCCTCTCGCCGAGCTGCTCGGCGTACCGAGCGGCCTAGCCCCTGAGCAGCAGACCGACGTGATCGAGCTACGCGCCGTCATCTACGACCAGGTCCCCGACGTCAACGAGCCGCCGACCACAGCGGATCTTCGTTCGACCATCACCGAGCTGTGGGGGATCTATTGGGCCGGCCGGTACACGGCGCTCGCGCAGGTACTGCCCCACAAACTCACGGGCGCCCGCGCCGTCGTACGCGCCGCGGGGACCCCGGCTGAGATCCTCGCCGCCAACGCGGTCCTCGCCGAGTTCCTTCAACTGGCAGCCAGCCTCGCCGCGCACCTGACGTACGAGGATCTTTCCCAGGTCGCGCTGCTCCAGGCGACGGCGGCCGCCGAGATGGCAGACGACCCGCTGCTACGCGCGGCGCAGCAGTCGACAAGTGCGTGGGTCCTCAGTAGGCAGGGACTCTGGCCACAGGCCGAGCGGCTCGCCGCCGCGGCCGCCGCCGACATCGAGCCCGTGCTGTCGAGGGCCACACCGGAGCAGATCGCCGTGTGGGGCGAGTTGCTCCACTTCGGAACCATCGCGCTGGCTCGGGACAAGCGGGTCGTCGAGGCGCGGGAGCTGCTGGGGCTGGTGCAGGCCGCGGGCGCGGCAATCGGCGGCCGCCGCCCCGCCTACACATGCGTGCTCCAGTTCGGACCGACGTTCGCGGGGACGTCCGCGGTTGGGACTGCTGTCGCTGTCGACCAGCCGCGTGAGGCCCTCCGCCTGGCCGAGCAGGTCGACCATATTGAGATGCTGCCGCCCAGCATCCACGCTCGGTTCCTCTTGAACGTGGCGTATGCGCAGACCGTCGAGTGGCGGTCGCAGGAGGCCCTCGACACGCTCCGCCGAGTCGAGGCGCTCACGCCGGAGCTGATGCAACACCACGGGCTCGCCCGGACGATCGTCGAGGAGCTGCTGCCCCGGCGCCGTACGCAGCGCCTGCCCGGCCTCGTCAAGCTGGCCGAGCGGCTGGGCGTGTCGACGGAGTAGGACAAGTTCAACCGGTCATTGCCCCAGGTCGGCGACACATTAGGACACAGCGTCCCATCGCAATAAGGATCTATGTCCTTACGTTCGGTGGTGTGGCGCGGGTGTCGCGGACAGTTACCCAACCGAGCCTCCCCTAGACGGGGCGCGGTGGCAACCTGCCCTGGTCGGCCCCCGAGGCCCTCGGCCACCGCACCTCCCCTCCACGCCGGGAGGTGAACCGTGGAACAGCACGACATCGACGACCCGCTCCGCCGTCACAGACGACGCACCTGGTGGCCCTTCCTTTGCCGATGCGGCCTGCCCCGTCCCTGCGGCGCCCGGGTGATCGCACTCGACGAGCAGGTTCGCGCCTACTCCCGGGCCCGAGGCGAGTGGTACGTCACCTACTTCGCCGAACAGCGAGTTAGCGGGGACCGGCAGCGGTGAACCGAGACGAGATTGCGCTGATCACGGCGACGCACCGGTCCGACGTCACCTGGCGCGGCAGCCAGATGCTCATCCGCTGCACCTGCGGCGCCGACATCTTCCCGTGCCTGCCCCTTGCCACCGCCCTGCAAGCCGAGCGCCGCACGGCCGACCCGATCCGCAACCCAGGGCGGTTCGAGTGAGCAGTCTGCACGTGCCGATCCGGCCAACCTGGTTGTGTGCGGGCTGCGGCTGGGAGTACCCGTGCTACACCCGGCGGGCGCAGCTGGCCGCCGAGTACGAGGAAGCGCCGGTGTCGCTGGCTGTGTTCATGGGCGTTCAGTTCGCCGACGCCGCCGAGGACCTGGCCGACGCGCGGCCCGGTGACCTTTACGCTCGGTTCCTCGGGTGGGTGCGGGAGCCCCGGTAATGCCGCAGGTGGCGCGCATCTGGTCAACGGCATGTGGGATGCGTTGTGGCTGGTCTCCTGGGCCGGCCTGATGGCGTTCCTGCACGCGTGCTTGCGGCATTTTGCGGCCATGTCCGAGGCTCGCTGTCCGGTCCGGACGAAGGTGGCCAAATCCAAAGCAGCTGGCCAGGATGTGGCCAGCGTACAGTTCGGCCACCTGACGAGGTACGAATTCGAGGCGGCGTGGGTTCCCTTCACCGCAGACCGCACCCTGCAGGCCGCGGCAGAGCTGGCGATGGAGTGGGCTGAGAATGTGGCCGCCGTTCAACGCAGGCCAGCGGTGCTGATCACAGACGTCGTTGGCGAATACCACGGTCATGAGCCGTTTGACCGCTACCGCGGCCGACACTTCTCGCCCAGGTCCAGGTCAAAGACCCTCGACTTCCAGCCGGGCGCGGTGATCGTGCATGCACCCACGCCCAACGCGCTCGACTTCGCCATGCGATTGGCCAATGGCACCGCTCTCGCCGTCGTCGAGAACCCCTCCCCGTGGGGGCTGGCAGGCTGGGCTGGCGCGGTTGGCGCCCGCAACCTCATCACCGGCGAAGTCGCGACCCTCGACCCACGGTTGATGGAGCGCCTGCAACACCTCAGGTTCTACGGCAACAACGGGTACGCGCCTGGGTTCGGCCGAGACGGCGCGCAGCGAGTTCTGAATGACCTGCACGCCGACGGGTTGCTGGACCGAGACGCGGTCGTCAGCGCTCTCGCCGGATTGGGCATGTCGGCGGACAGTCAGGAAACCATCAATACGATGATCGCCCGGATGCTGCCCACAAGCTCCCGGACTACCTGATCCAGTAGGCGGTCGAGCGGACGGCGAACGTCCTCTTCGGCGGGGCGTTCGACCCTCTGGTGCAACAATCCGGTGCAACAGGGCGCCTCCGGTGAATACGGTGAGCGCCCTGTTTGCGCTGCTGACTCGAAAATCGGTGCTGATGTGGGCAGGCGGCAGCGCCCGGCGGAGCGTAGCGGCGCCGAGGAGTTGTGACGGTGGGGCGGCCGCGCAAGCAGCGCGAGACGACCGTCCGTATCTTCCAGAGCGCGGAAGGCGACTGGCTGGGCTTCGTCACCGTGGGGGTACGCGCCGACGGCAAACCGGACCCGCGTAAGCGGCGCGGCAAGACCCGCGAGGAATGCGCGGCGAAGATTCGCGAGCTCGAGGACCAGGTCGCGGCCGGCACCGTCGTGAAGGCGCGCCGGCCGCCCACCGTGGCGGAGTGGCTGATGCACTGGTGCGAGAAAATCGCCCGGCCGACGGTCTCGTACTCCACCTACGAGGGCAGCTACGCCTGCTCGGTGTACCGGTACCTCATCCCGGGGATCGGCGCGCACCGCCTCGACAAGCTGGAGCCGGAGCACATCGAGAGGCTTTACACGCGGCTCCTCGACGACGAGGACGGGCCCGGCCTGTCCGCCGGCACCGTGGCGCTGATCCACCGGACGCTCCGCGCCCCGCTGAACGAGGCGGTCACCCGCGGTCGGCTCGTGAAGAACCCGGCGCTGATCGCCCGCACGGTCGACTCGGACGCCGAGGCGATCGACCCGCTGACGGTCGACGAGCGCCAGCGGATCCTGGCCGCCTGCGAGGGGCGGCGTAACGGGGCGCGTTGGTCGATCGCGATGCTCGGGCTGTGGCAGGGCGAGGCGCTCGCGCTGTGCTGGTCCGATGTGGACCTCGACCGCGGGTTTCTGACGGTGGCGGGGAAGGCGCAGCGGCGGAAGTGGCAGCATGGCTGCTCGGATCCGGCGCGGTGCGCGCGGTGGCGGCACGGCATCTTCTGGCACTGGGTGAACCCTGCTCACCGTTGTGGGCGGGCTCGTCAGCAGCCGGAGTGGCTACAAGTTGCCGGGGATCATCGGGTATCCGCTGGTGGTCACGGTTACTGGCTTCGCGTTCGCCGTGCTGTTCGCCGTGGGGGCCACGTTCGTCTTCAAATACGGGCTCGCCGATCGCGCGACGCTTCGACGGATCACGGCGGACCGCTGGAACGATAGCGAGGAGATCGCGCTCCACAGATCATCGCCAACAACGTCGACACCATCAGCTCGCTGAGGGACGGCAACAAGTGGAAGGCGAGGCTACTGATCGGTGCATGGGTTTCGCAGTTTGTCGCGTTGGCCGCACTCGGGGCGGCGGTCTATCTGATCGTGATCACGCGCTGAAGGGGTCACCTGCTACCGATCTTGCTACCGCCGACGAGGGCGGTACGAAACAAACCGGCACCTGGGCCGCATTTGTGCAGCTCAGGCGCCATTTTGTTGGAGCCGACGAGGGGCCTCGAACCCCTAACCTCCCGATTACAAGTGCGGCCCCAACAGTCCGTGGCGGTCCCTCTTATTCCTGTTGACGCAGGTGGGGCGGCTGATTCAGCCCCTTCACCGTCCACGGCCATTCGGAGTGGTGCACGCCGTTTGTGACATAGACGTGACACCCGCAGCTCCATCCCACCACAGCCGTGCCAGCATGCATTCCAACCGACCGGACCTCGGTCGTGATCCGTTGCACCGTCAAGCATGATCGGCCAGGGACCGGAGAGCTGATCATCCTGGTAATCTCTGCCAGTCCGGGGAGATCGGGGAGGACGGGCGTGATCAATCCAACGCTGGAGATGCGACGCCTGGTTGGCAAGTTCGCGTTCTTCTTTGCCGGCGTCTACCTTCTGGTCCTGTTCGGCGCTGGGGTCTCCACAGCCACAGGCGAGCCGCTGCCGCTGTTGGCCTGGCCGCTGCTACTTCTGCCCGCAGCGGCGTTCGTACCCGCCGTGATGGACGGCTTCCGACTGCACCGCACCACCGACTCGGCCGCGATGAAGGCGTTGTGGCGTCGCTGCCTGCTGTTCATCGTGATCGCCATGGTGCTGCTGGTCGCGACCGCCCTCATGGTCGAAAGGATGACACCGTGAGCTTCAGGGTCGAACCGCAAGCACTGCGCACCTATGCTGCGCACCTGGCCGACGCGCACCAAGGCACGGACGTGGCCAAGCGCTACGTCAACCAGTACGGGGAGTTCAGCCTCCACGAGCGGGGTCTGATCGGCGTGATAGCGCCAGGGCACCGACACCTGCTGGCTGCTCTCAACGATCTGCTCGGGCGCCTCGGCAACCTGACCGGCGGCTCCGGCGAAGCCTTAAGTCATGTGGCCGCTGGCTACGAGCGCAGCGACCTGCGCGCCCAGAGCGCCATCGACGCCACGTACCCGGCGGTGCCTCGACCTTCACCCAGCAGAGACTGACAGCGGCACACGGGGGACGAACATGGATGACCCAACAGCATTCCTGGTAGCGCCCGGGGAGCCCGACGACAGCGTCAGCAAGGGTTTCGCCAACCCGCTCGACTTGTTCAACTACGTCAGCCCGTCAGCATGGATCAACGCCGCCATCGAGGAGCTGACCGGGGTCGACGTCTTCGGATGGATGACCGACTGGCTCTCCGGCGACTGGCAGGCGGTCTGGAAATTCGGCGACGCCATGCGGCATCTCGCTGAATGCCTGCAACAGCTTGGAATCAACATCCAACGCGGCGTACTGGATCTGGATCCGTCGTGGGACGGTAACGCCAGCGACGCCGCCTACCAGTACTTTTCCAACCTGGCCGCTGCCGCCAGCGGACAGCAGCTCGCGCTGCACGACATCGGGGAGAAGTACCACAAGGCCGCGGTGGGCGCCTGGCAGCTCTCGAATCAGCTCGGCAACGTTCTGCAGGCCCTGGCCGATAAGGCCATCATCGCCGGCATCGCCGCCGCGGCCGGCACCGTCACCGCCGAATCCGGGGTCGGCGCGGTCGTCGGCTATGGCGTTGCCGCCCTGGTCGTCGTCGACATGCTCAACCTCATAAACAAGGCCTCTACGATCATCAACACCGCCGGCACGGTCATCCTCGGCCTGTTCGGCGCCGGCATGGACATCGGATACAAGGGCGGCGACCTGTCAGCCATCCCCCTGCCGTCTGTCGCCTACAGCTTCCCCGGAGCCTGACGTGTCTGACGAGTCACTCGACCGCGACCTGGAACAGATGAGTGGTAGCCCAGCCCTCGCCAAGCAGCTCAAGGAAAGCCTTCGCCGCCTGACCGACGGCGCCGCCGGGCCGAAGCTGGCCGAAATGGCCCGCGATGTCCTCGTCGGCCGCACCGACCTGCGCATGGTCGCCCGAAGCTCCGTCTATGCCGACAACCTCACTGAAGCGATCGGACGGTTTCAACGCTGGCAGGCAGAACTCACACCGGAGGAGCGCGAGCAGTTCCTCAGCGAGGCACGACGGCGGCTTCTTGGCCAGGACCAGGCGCAGGCCGAGTAGTGCCGAAGGCACCACCTAACTCGCCTGGTCAGGCTCGGGGATTTGAACCCACACACCCAACGCTGTTGTAGATCAACACCCTTCGGACCGATCAACGCCCCGACCAGTAAAGAGTCTGCCAACGTCTGACAGTGCCTGTCGTCGTTGATCGTTCTCCGTTGTGCCCGATCTATGCCCGATGATCTTGCAGACCTCGGTATCTGGACCGATGCTATTCGTACGCATGTTCGATAGCATCGGTGGCGAGCAGGAGGGCGCGCCATGGATGACCCGAGGCCAACGATCGAGCAGCTTGCCGCCATCACCGATGCGGAGCAGGTCGCCGACATCCGCGCGGCTGCTGACGGAGCGCTCGCTCGCTTCGACGCTTGGCGCCGCTCGCCTGCGTGGGACCGCGACAATCCGGCCTGCCGCCGGCTTGGCCTCTTGGTAGACCTTGCCCGCCTGGTCCTCGACGACCTGCCCGCCGACGCGGACCTGTCAACCGTCATCAACACGGTCACGCCGCTGCTGAATGCGTGGTGGCCGAGCTACCGGCAGCCAGAGGTAGTCATGTCCGCCGCGATCGAGCGACTGCGCTACTACGCCGTGAAACGGCCCTCGTTCATTCGTCAAGCCCGCGTGACGACCGGCGTCGAAGACTCGAACGGTCCGGGTCCGATGCGCAGTTGGTTGAGAATGACAACCCCATTTGGCCCCACTGTGCTGGTCTGATTTGGCCCCACCCCGGATGGTGTTGATCTTTGATCGGTCACTTTGAGTGATCGGTCGTCTGGTGTCGGGGCCGGGTTTGGTGGTGTGCCTGCGGTCGGTCTGGGTGGCGGTGGGCCGCTACTTGTTGGTGAGTATGGGGATCACGTCTTGGTCGAGCAGGTCGTTGACGGCGACGAGCTGGTCGCAGTGTGGGCATGGGCCGCCGATGCCGACGCGGCGGGCGAAGACGCCGCAGTGTTGGCAGTGTTGCTGGCCGAGGAGGCGTTCCTCGCAGCTGGGACATTCGTAGATGGTGACGTCTCGCCGTGGCCGGGCGGCTGGGATGGTGATCGCGGCGAGGGGTTGCTGGTGACGGCGCCGGAACGCGGTCTTGCGGCATGGGGAACCGCAGTAGGTTTGGCGGCCGGTCGCGGTGAAGTGCCGCTGGCAGACCGGGCAGGTCATCGTCGCGGTATCGTCCCGCGACGGCACGATGGCCGGTTCGTGGTGTCGCGACGCCTCGTGGGTGTGAAGCTGGTTCATCAGGCCGCCGCTTCGGCGCTGAGGTTGGTAGTCGGCGGTGGTTGGTCGGTGTCGGTGCTGGGGTCTGGGTGGGTCGCGTCGCGGGCCCAGGTGAGTCTGAGGGCGTCCAGGCCGAGGCCCTCGATGAGGGTTTCGGCGCCCTGGACTGGGTCCCAGCCCTGCAGCGCGGCGAAGGCGCGTAGTTCGGTGCGGGTGGCGGTGCTGGCGTGGCGGCGGAAGAAATCGTCGAAGAGGTTCAGCGTCTGCAGGGTGGAGGCGATGACTGCGGCGGGCACGGCAACGGGTGGCTCAGGTGCGGGGAAGGCGTCGTCGGGTGGTTCTTGGTACTCGTCAGTGGGCCAGGGTCCGGGCATGATGTCTCCTCATCGTGGGAGCGGCAGCTGTCTGTAGTGGACAGCCCGATATGGATGGTTGGGCTCAGGGTGTGGGTGGTGGCTTCGGTGGCTGGTTCTTGGTGGTGCGGCTGGTCCGTAGCCGGTAGGAGTCGGTGCCGGTCTGGATGATGTGGGCATGGAAGGTGAGCCGGTCCACGACCGCGGCGGCCAGGCGCGGGTCGGTGAACGTGCGGCCCCACTCGCTGAACGGAGCGTTGGACGCGCACGCGATGGAGGCCCTCTCCTCTCGTTCGGTGATCACCTGGAACAGCAGCTCGGCGCCGCGGGGGTCGAGATGGACGTAGCCAACCTCGTCAAGGCACAGTAGATCGAGGCGGGCGTAGCGGCCCACGACGCGGGAGAGTTGTTTGTCGTCGGCGGCCTCGATGAGTTCGTTGACCAGGGCTGCGGTGGTGGCGTAGCGGACGCGGCGGCCGGCCTCGGCGGCGGCGGTGCCCAGTCCGATGAGGAGGTGGGTTTTGCCGGTGCCGGAGTCGCCGAGGACCACGACCGGCTCGCCGGCGTCGATCCAGGCCCCGCCGACCAGGTGCGCGACGGTGGCTGGGGGCAGGCCGGGCAGTGCGGTCAGGTCGAGGTCTTCGAGACGTTTGGTGCGGGGGAACTTCGCTTCCAGAACCCGGCGCACGCGGCGGCGGGAGTCACGTTCGTCGCATTCGACGGTGAGGACCTCGGCCAGGAACGAGCGGTGCGACAGGCGTTCCCGGGCGGCGGCATCAGCGATGAGCGCGGCCTGGGCCCGGACGGTGGGCAGGTGCAGCGCGGTGCACGCCGCGCCGATCGCGGCCTCGGCGGCCGGGTCGGTCAACGCGTGCAGCGGCGGCAGCACCGCCGCGGCGTTCTGGCGGGGGCGGGCGGTCATGCCGACACCCCGGTGAGCAGTTCGTCGTAGCCGTGCAGGCTCGGCAACGGCCGTGCCTCACCGCTTACCCGGGCCGGGGCCGTCACGGCGGCGACCGGTCGGGCCGCATCGACGTGGCGGCGGGCGTCGACCGCGACCAGGTCCGCGTCGAACCGCTTGGCCAGCAACGCCGCGTCCATCGCGGCGGTGACCGCCGTAGCGGGCAGGGTGCGGTGCAGCAGCAACGCTCCGATCAGGACCCGGGTGCCCGGCCCGTCGCCCAAGGCGCGGCGGGCCTCGTCCCAGAACCGTTGGTGGGTCCGGGTGAACGCCCCTGACGCCCGTGCGGCGACCAGGGCGGTCGCGCCGGCCATCGCGCCGGGCTTGCGGGTCAGCACCTCCAGATAGTGGTCCAGGACCAGGGTTTCGGTGCCCTTGTGCAGACAGCGCACGTGCGTGGCTACCGTCTTGCCATCGGCCAGGACCGCGACGGTGTCCGCGCCCAGCCGGACCGTGACCCGACGACCAGCCAGGTGCGCCGGTACCGAGTAGTAGCACTGGCGCACGCACACCCGGGCCTTCGTGTCGACCCGACACGACAACGCCCGCGTCGGGTCGAACCTGGTGGCCGGTAACGCAGCCAGCAGCACCTGCTCCCGTGCCGCCGCCGCGCCCACCGTCTCCCGCCGCGCGCCGATACGCCGCGCGTCATCGGCCGCGTCGGCCGCGGCCATCACCTCGTTGAGTTCCGCCAACGACGCCACCGCCGGAACCGGGGTCAGGTGCCGGCGCCGGAACCGGCCGATCTCGCCTTCGACTCCGCCCTTCTCGTGGGCGCCTTCGACACCAGGCAGGCAAAAGAAGGACTCATAGCCAAAGTGGCTGCGTAGCGCGACAAACCGCGGGTTCAGGTCCCGTTCCCGGCCCAACAGCACCCGGACCACCGCCGCCGTCAGGTTGTCGTAGCGGATCATCCCGGTCGGCACCCCACCCAACGCCGCGAACGCCTTCACATGACCATCCAAAAAGGACTCCTGAGCCTGGTTGCCGTACGCGAGGTGCACCGCCTTGCCCGAATGCGACAGGCGCAGCACGAACATCCACAACTTCGTCGCCTCCCCGTCGACCTCCGACTGGAACTCCCCGAAGTCGACCTCCGCCTCCTGCGCCGGGCCATGCGTCTGCGGCACCGTCACCAACTTGCGGCCCGAACCGACCTCCAGACGCAGGCGGGCCACCAACGCCCGCACACTCGACTCCGCCACATCAGCTCCCTGTTCGTCGATTAGCCGTTGCCACACCCGCCGCGCGGTGTGTCGCTGCTTACGGGGCGCCGCCACGTCGGCGACCAGCCATCGGCGGACCGTGTCCACATGCGCCCCCAACACCGGCGCCGACCGCACTGGCGTCTTCCGCACCGGCGGCACCGCGTCGGCCAGCGCCTGACGCACCGCCCGACGGTGTACGCCGTACCGACGAGCCAGGGCACGAACCGACAAGCCCTCCTCACGGGCGGCACGTCGGATATGTTCGAACTGCTCCACTCTCGATCTCTCCTTCAACAAGCCCTACGCCCTTCGTGATCGCCTTGGCAGACGTCACGCAACGTAGGGGATTCAGGTCGAGAGTGGGGCCAAATCAGAGCATCACTAGGCCCCCAAGTGGGGCCACTTCAGGCTGTCACACTCAGCCTCAATCCACCGACCTGATTTGCGAGATGGTCGTTCCCTGATTTCGGAATTAGCTCGTGATCTTGGATGTCTCGAGTGACAGGTGGTTCGCCGATCGCGTTGTCGGCCTGCTCGGGTGGGTTCGCGGGATTTCGGT